>Ga0193743_1000458_pt1 | contig 32312 bp, 19 predicted proteins | sample L2c2metaG_FD_143038 | JGI IMG/M metagenome (GOLD analysis project Ga0193743, IMG submission 143038) | Soil microbial communities from a riparian zone of the East river system, Colorado, United States - L2c2 | ecosystem: Environmental > Terrestrial > Soil > Riparian zone | place: USA: East River...
GCGGTCTCGCGGCTAGCGCCTGGCGAGCTGCTGTTCTCGGTGCTGGGCTTCGTCCTGCTGTACCTGGTGATGCTGGGGGCCTACGTCGGCTACATCGTGCACACGATGCGGGTCGGGCCCGAACGGGATCACCCCGACCGGGCCGCCCAGTCGGAGCCGAGCGGAGGCCGCATCCCCGTACTCAGCGGCATGTCGTCCGAGCCGGCGGGCAGGAGGTGAACCGATGGCCAATGTGTGGATTGCCCTCATCCTGCTGTGCGCGCTGATGTACGTCTCGCTAGACGGCTATGACCTCGGGCTCGGGGTGATCAGCCTGTTCGAGCGGGACCGGCGAGGCCGGCGTGAGCTGTTGGAACAGGTGGGGCAAGCCTGGGACGGCAACGAGACCTGGCTGGTCCTGCTCGCGGTCAGCCTCTGGGCCGGTTTCCCGCTGGCGTTCGGGACGATCCTGCCCCATGCCTACCTCCCGCTGATCATCATGCTCTTCTCACTGATCATTCGTGGGGTGAGCGTGGAGATGGCATCGCAGGCGCGAGCGACGGCCGGGTGGGAGCGGGCATTCGGCATCGCCTCCCTGACCGCGGCGCTGGCGCAAGGCGTCGCTCTCGGCACGCTGGCCGCGCCGCTGACCGTGGTGGACGGCGCCTTCTCCGGCACACCGTTCGGCGCGATCGGCTGGTTCTCGCTGCTGACGGCCGCCGCCGTCCTCTGTGGCTATGTCGCGCTCGGCTACGGCTACCTCAAGTGGAAGGCCACCGGCGAGACGCGAGCAACCGCCGGCCGCCGAGGCGCGGTGAGCACCGCCGTGGCAGCGGTGCTCGTGGCGGCATGCCTCGTCGCGCTCAACGGCACCGCCGCGGCACCGAATCTCGGCGACCCGGATCGCGCGATCGGTTTCGCCGTGCTGCTGGTGCTCGCGGCGGCCGGCGTCGTGGTGGCGCTGGTGACGCTGCGGCCCACCTCCCGGCACGACGGTCTCCCGACCGCCGGGCTGGTGACCACGATCGTGGCGATGGTCCTCGCCGTCACGCTGGCCCGCTATCCGGAGCTGGTGCCGGGACTTACCGTCGCCGACACGGTGGCTCCGAGCGCCACGATGGTGTTTCTCGCGGTTGGGGTTGGCATCAACGTGCCGTTGATCCTCTTCTACAACTGGTTCGCCCACCACGCCTTCCGGGGCAAGCTCGACGCCGGCCCCGGAAGCCGCGAGCTGCCCAACCCCCGCCTCAGGAGCCAGCTATGACCCGCACACCACGACCCGTGGGCCGCATTCTCAGCAGGACGCTGTTGGCCGTCGTGGGCGTCGTCGTCGGCACGTTCCTCTACTTCGTCTGTGTCGGGGTGTTCGCGGGCTACCCCCGGTACCACACCGAGCTGCTCAGCGATATCGGCATGATCCTCATCGCGGCGACAGGTGGCATCGCCTGGATCATCGACGCACGCCGGGGCGATGCGGACAACTGAGCCGGGTGTTCCCGCGGATCCGTCCGAGGACACCCGACGCTGGCTATCCGCCGCCGCCGCGCCCGGCCGCATCCAGCTGCGGCTGGCCGCGGCCTGCCAGGTGCTGGAGACGGTGTTCACCGTCGTCGGGTGGGCCGCGCTGGCCTGGGTCGCACAAGCCGTGCTCGCCGGCGGGGAGCAGCCCGCCTGGCCCGCGCTCGGCATCCTGGGGGCGGGCGGACTGCTCGCCGCGGCGGCGGCATGGAGCGCGAAGCGGTTTCAGGCCACCGGTCGCCAACGCATCAGCGTCGCCATCCGGCGGCAGCTGGTGGCCGGGTTACTGCCCCCGGGGCGGCGGCGTGTCGAACCGGATGCCGCGACGGCGGCACTCGCGATCGTCGAGTCGACCGACGACGTCGCCGACTACCACGCCGAAGCCCTGCCGCAGCGCCTGTTCGCTCCGGCCTCGATGGTGGTGATCCTGCTGGTCACCGCCGTGGTGCAGTGGCCGGCCGCCGCGATCCTGCTGCTCGCGACCCTGCTCATCCCACCGAACCTGCGCCTCGCGGGGGTGTTCGCCAAGGAGGGCGCGGACCAGCGCGCCATGGCCAGCGCCCGGCTCGCGGCGGTCGTGCTCGACAGCTTCCGCGGCATGCGCACGTTGCAGGCCATCGGGGCCTTGGGGCGCCGGCGCGAGCAGGTCGCCGAGGCAACCGCGAATTTGAACGCCACCACCATGGCGATCGTGCGGCGGGCGTTCCTGTCAGGTTCGGTGATGGACGTCGTCATCACCTTCTCGATCGCAGCCAGTGCTACCTACCTTGGACTGTCGCTGCTCGGCTACGTCCGGTTGGACGCCGCACCCACCGTGACACTGTTCAGCGCCCTGCTCGCGCTGCTGCTGTGCCCGATGTACTTCCAGCCGCTGCGCACCATGGCCGCCGCGTACCACGCCAAAGAGCGGGCACTGGCGGCCGTGCCGACGATCACTCGGTTGCTCGCCGATGAGGAGGGGGCGCCGAGGATCGGCGAGGAGCACGGTGTGCCGCCTGCCGGCCCGGTTGCGGTGGTCCTGGACGATGTCACCTTCCGCTATCCCGACTCGGACCGTGCGGTGCTGCACGAGGTGCACCTGACGGTCCAGCCCGGCTCCTGGACCTCGATCGTCGGACCCTCCGGCGCCGGTAAGACCACCTTGCTGTCCCTGATCGCGGGGGTGCGTCAACCGACCGTCGGCAGCGTGCGGTGGCTCACCGCGACCGGTGCCTCGCCACCGCGGCTGGGTGGTTGCGCTTGGATCGGCCAGCAGACGGTGCTGCTCCCCGGGTCAATCGGCGACAACATCCGCATCGGGCGACCGACCGCCAGCCCAGCCGAGGTGGAGCGAGCTGCCGTGGCGGCCGGGCTGGCCAGTGTCGTGGCACGGCTGCCCGACGGAATGGACACCCCGCTCGGTGAGGGCGGCTGGGGGCTATCGACCGGGGAGGCCCGGCGCATCGCCATTGCCCGAGCGTTCCTGCGCGACGCGCAGCTCTGGGTGCTGGACGAGCCGACCGCACACCTCGACCGGGACGCCGAGGCGGGGGTGATCGCTGCGCTTCAGCGCGCCACGCGGGGCCGGACGATCATCGTGGCCACGCACTCGGCAGCCCTTGCCGGGTGCGCCGACACGATGCTCGACGTCGCCGAGGGGATCACCCGGCCCTTGCAGCCCGCCCGGGAAGCGACCGCGGTATGAGTACCGGAGAGCCATCGGGCGACCGACGGCGCCAGCACGGCATCGCCCAGGTGTCCGTCGCCGGGCTGCTGCTGGCCGTCCTCGCCGAGGCGTGCGCGGTAGGTCTGCTCGGGCTGTCGGGATGGTTCATCGCCAGCTCGGCCGTGGCCGGAGCCGCCGCGTACAGCGCCTTCTCCTATCTGGCCCCCAGCGGCGGCGTGCGAGCCTTCGCCCTCGGCCGGATCGCGACCGGCTACGCCAGCCGGGTCGTTCTGCACGCCGCGGCGCTGCGGCGGGTCGGCGCCGCAAGGCTCGGCTTCTACGACCGGGCCGCCGCCGAACCCGGTACACACGGAACCTGGTCCGGAGCGGCGCTGGACCGAGTCATGGCCGACGCCGACACCACTGGGATGGCACTCATCCAGGCCACCGCGCCGGTGACCGTGGCCGCCGCGATGACGGCGGGCGGCTGCCTCGTGATCATGCTGACGGGCTACCCGCTGGCGGCGGTGGTGCTTGCCGTCACCGCCGGCGCCTGCGCCGCGCTTGCGATCCTGAACGCGCGGCGGAGCGACGATGGGAGCCATAGTCGTAGCGCGCTGCGGGCCGAGCTCGTCACCGCGGTCGACGCCTGGACAGAGATGGCGTCACTGGGCGCCGCCGACCGCCTCGCGCACCGGACCATGTGGCGGTTGCACGCCTTCGAGGATCGTAGATACCACTCCGCGGTGAGGACCGCACGAGCGCTAGGTGGCGCTCGTGCGGTGGCTGCCCTCGCCTTGCTGCTCACCGTCGTTGCCGTCGCCGGACGAAGCGCCGATGTCGTGACGCTGGTCTTCCTCACGCTCCTGATTGCGGGCGTACTGGGCAGCGCCGAACGCCTGGTCGCCGCCGCCGAATCGTCGACGCGCTCCAAGCAGGCCGATCAGCGTCTCGCTTCGCTCGAACGGTACGAGACACGCCCGCCCGAGCGCGCACCGAACCCGTTGGTGACCTACGACCGACGCGGACTGACCGTGTCCAACTACGTGTTGCCTGACACCTCGACCCACAACGCGCGCACAATCGAATTCTCGGTCACCGCGGGCCAAACGCTGGTGATCAACGGCGCGTCCGGAAGCGGAAAGACCACATTGCTGAGCGCGATCACAGTCGCGCTGCAACGGCCGGCAGGGTCGCCCGGGCCGGGCGGGGTGACGGCCGTGTTGGCAGACGACTACCTCTTCACCGGGACCGTCGCCGACAACATCCGGCTCGCCAACCCGGCGGCGACCGACTCCGACGTCACCGACCTGCTCGCCGGCATGCTGCTGGATCGCGGCGGTCTCGACCCGGGCACGAGAATCGGCGTCGAGGGACGCGACCTCTCGGGCGGCGAGCAGCGCCGCCTACACATCGCCCGGGCCCTCGCCACCCGGCCCGACCTGCTGCTCGTCGACGAACCGACCAGCGGCCTCGACACCGAAACCGCCAACTGGGTCCTCGCGGAGATCCGCCGCCGGTTGCCCCATGCCGTCCTCGTGCTCGCAATGCACGAGCCGCCAGCCGACCCGGAAGCCGTCGGCACCGCGTGGTCCACGGTGTCGCTGGACCAGCCGCGCGAAGCGGAGCGACGGACACGACAAGGAACTGAGCGCGCCTAGCCCGGTTACCCGATGTGACCGAGGGGGTTGAATCGGACCGACAGGCCAATCTGGTTGGCCCGGTGGCTGATTCGGCGCTTGGTGGCCTCGGGGCCGCGTCGCAGCGCGGGCCTCAACAAGGACCTCGACGAGATCAAGCTAGCGCCAGGATTCAGCTACGCGCACCGGCTGGTCGATCAAGAAGCACGTCCGCGCCACCCGCCGCTACCGCGCCGTCCAAAATCCGCGCCGGACAGCAGATCCTGACTGCCGAGAACCGGCTCCCGCCCGAGCTACACGACCGCAGCGGCTTGCCCGCCCGAAACCGGTACCGGGGACCCGAGCTGTCCGGGGCGGTGCTGAGTTCGATGTTGCGAATCTCCGGAGTGGGGAAGTCGGCGGTTTCGGGCCTCTGGCTAGCGGAAGGTGACGCCGCTGTTCGTAGCGGTGAGTGGGAGCTCCACGCGCAGGGTGGTGCCCGATCCGGGTGGGCTGTGGAGGAGGATTCGGCCGCCGAGGGCCTCCACGCGGTCCTTGAGGCCGAGCAGCCCGGTGCCCCGGGCCATGGCGGCACCACCACGCCCATCGTCGCGGACCTCGACCCGCAGCACCTCGGCCCCCTTGCCCTCGGCGATGTCGGCCTGGAGCCGCACCATCGAGGCCTCGGCGTGCTTGGCGACGTTGGCCAACGCCTCGGACACCGCGTAGTAGGCGGCGATCTCGACCTGCTCAGGCAATCGGCCCTCGATCCCGCAACTCAGCTCGACGGGCACCGCACCGCGGAGAGCAAGTGCCTCCAGCGCCGGATACAACCCTCCCTCGACCAGAAGCACGGGGTGAATGCCACGAGCTAGCTCGCGCAACTCGTCCAGCGCGCTGGTCGCCTCGCTGACCAGCGAATCCAGCTGCGCCGACAGCTCACCGGACTCCGGCGGCAGCGCCGCCTGCGTCAGGCGCAGCCGCAGGGCCAGCGAGATCAGTCGCTGCTGGGCGCCGTCGTGCAGGTCGCGCTCGATCCGTTGCCTGGCCTGGTCCGCCGCGGTGACGATCCGCGCCCGCGAGGCGGTGAGCTGGGCGTAGAGCTGGACGTTGTCAAGCGTGACGGCGAGTTGGCCGGCGATGAGTGTGACGGCGTCGAGCCGGTCGGTGGTGAACGCGCCGCGCAGGAGGCGGTTTTCCAGCAGCAGCACCGCCCGCGGGCTACCCCGGCTGAGGATGGGTACCGCGAGCAGCGAGCAGCGGTCCAGGTCGGTGAAGTACGGGTCGCGGGCGAACCGGTCATCGCCGGTGGCGTCGGCCACGACCAGCGGCTCACCGGTGCGCTGGACATACCGCAGCACCGACATCGGCAGCTCGCGCTCGTGGCCGGTGCCGCTGATCGGGGTGGTGCCGCCTGCGGGTGTCGGCAGTAGCCAGTCGTGCAGGTCTTCGCTGCACAACAGCAGGTGCACGCCGGTGGCGCCGGTCATCGCGCCGAGTACCTCGACCACTCGGGTGTGCAGCCGGTCGATGCTGGTCTGCGCGCTGAGCGCCTGCGACGCGGACAGGATGCCGAGCAGGTCGAGGGTCCCGGTACTGACCCCAGCGCGGCCACTCGGACCGTCGGTGGGCTCGTCGACGCCGACGGTCGCGTCGGGGGGTGGTCGCAGGGCGGGATAGGCCCAGTCGAGTTGGTCGACCTTCGCGCTCGCGCCCCAGGCCAGGTAGTGCTGGCGGGCCTGGGCCAGCAGCTCGAACCCGGCGTGATCGAGGCTGCGAGCGAGGAGAAAGCGGGCCGCCCGCTCGGTGATCAGTGCTCGATGCCAGGGCCGGGGACGGCCGGCGGCCTCGCGGCGCGCGGCATCGAAGCCCAGCTCGGCGGCGCGGAAGTCGCCGAGCGCCCAGGCGCGTTCGGCTTCGAGCAGCCGCAGCAGGTGCAGGAAGTTGTCCGGGGCGTCCGCGGCGCGCGCGGCCAACCAGGCCATCACCTCGTCCAGCTCGGACAGCAGCTCGCGACGCTCGTCACCATGGCCGGCGCGGGCCAGCCCGGCGAGGGCCAGCCCGCGCAGCAGGCGTGCCACGGCGCTTGGGTAGAAGAGGCCGGCGACGAATGATCGCAGCGGAATCGCCGCAGCTGTGTGCCGCGCCAGGGCGACCGCATCATCGAAGACGGCGGCGGCTAGCGCGCGGGTGACATGCGCGACGAACAGCGCCGTCGGGTTGCCGGCGTACCTCTCGATGGGGATCGCCTCGGCGGCTGCGGCCGAGCTGTCGCCGCGCAGCACGCCGGCCAGCCACCGGTAGCTGTCGAGCCACTGGCCGATCTGTTCGCTGCCGGTACGCCGGGCGAAGGCCAACCCGGCCTCCACCTCGGCGACGCAGACGTCCAGCGACGGCGCGCAGTCCAGCAGACTCGCCACGGTCATGTAGTGGGTGTAGCCGGCGTACGCCAGGTCGCCGCCCGCGATCAGCCCCTCCCGGGCTTGCCGAGCCGACTGGACCACGTCTTCGATCGGCTCGACCCAGCAGCTGAGGAGAGCGAACCGGAAGCGCGCCTGTGAGGTGCCGGGCTCGTAGCCCCGGGCCTCGCCCAGCGCCAAGGCCCGCCGCGCCGTCCGGTACCCGGCGGCGTGGTCGCCGCGCAGCGCCACAGCGGCGACGGCGGCGCCGCTGGCCGGGCCGAGCAGGGTACGGGCCGGCCCGTACTTGATCAAGATCCGCAGCGCCTCCAGGCTCAGCCACCCGTGCATGGAGAAGTCCTGGCCGAAGTACGCCGGCGGCAGGACCGCACTGATCAGACGGGTCGCGGCGAGCAGGGTCGGGTCCGTGATCTCCGGCCGAGCCAAATCGTCGGCGGCGTCGGTGTGGTCCAGCCACCGGTACAGACGGTCAAACTGGTGGTCGAGCTCGGCGGCGAGCCGGTCCGCGGCCGGGACGGTGATGCCGAGCTCGCGCAGCGAGTCCAAGCCGAGCCCGAGCGCCTCGGAGAAACGGTTGCGGTGGGTCAGGCTGCGCACCTGCACGTACGTCGCTTCCGCGCGCTGCTGGGCGGTGGAGCTCAGACTCTCGATAGTGCGGTACTCCTCGTCCGCTTCGTCCAGGCGTCCGATGCAGTACAGGGCGGCGTGCCGGCCGGTGTGCACCTCCATCAGCGTGGCGATCTCACTCGTATCGATCAGCCGCAGCGCCGCGGTCAGCAACACACTGACCAGACCGTGGTCCCCGGTCATCCGAGCCTGGTCGGCGGCGCGGCGCAGCAGCCACACCACCCGAGCGCGTTCCGAGGGATCCTCGACCGCGTCGGCCACCGGCAGGTACTGCTCGGCCGCGGCGGCGAACAACTCCGGCACCTCGCCCAGCCGTCGCGCCATGGCCAGCCGCAGGGTACGTCGCCGCGGTGAGTCCAGCCCGGCCAGAATGGCCTCACGGATGCGGTCGTGGCGGAACCGCACCGCCTCCCGCGCCCCGGGCTCGGCCACCAACAGGCCCTCGCCCAGCGCCGGCGCCAGCGCCTGCTCCACCACGCCCGCCGGCTCGCCGGTGGCGGTGTGCAGCAGGCTCAGCTCGACCCGCCCGCCCAGACACGCCATCGCCTCCAGCACCTGCCGCGACGGTGCCGGTATGGCCTCGACGCGACCCGCCAGCAGCGCGGCCACGTCGGAGTCGCCGAGGTGCGCGCGCACGGCCATGGTGTCCCACCGCCACCCAGCCGCGGTCATCGCCAGAAGCCCGTCGCGGCGCAGCGCGTTGAGCAGCTCCACCGTCTCGTAGGGATTGCCGGAGGTGCGCGGATGGATCAGCTCGGCCAGGCCCGTGGCAGTGGCCGGGTCCACGTGCAGCATCTCGGCCGCCATGGCGACCAGACTCGACAGCGGCAGGTTGTCCAGCGGCAGCTGCTCCACGTCGGCCTGGTCGCGCCATCGCGACAGCGGCACTGCCAGCCGGTGCGCGGCGTCCACGTCGCCGTCCCGGAAGGCGCCCACCAGCAACAGGCCCTCGACCGGCTCCTCGCTGAGCACCAGGTCGACGAAGCCGAGCGGGGTGCGCCCGGCCCACTGCAGGTCGTCGAGGAACACCACCAGCGGCCGTTTCCGCGAGGCGATCGCGCGCACCACCGCCACACTCGCTTGCTGCGTGCGCACCTGTGCGGTCAGTGGGTCCCCCGCATCTGGCTCCACGGCCAGGAGCGCGGCAAACTCCGGCACGACCGCGGTCAGCAGTCCCGCGTTGGCGCCCACCGCCCGCAGGATGCGCTCGCGCAGCACCGCCAGCTCATCCTCGGGCTCGGCCAACAGCAGCCGACCCAACGCCCGAAACGCCTGATATCCCGCGCTGAACTCGATATCCCGCCGATACTGGTCGGACTTGCCCGCCACGAACCAGCCATCGCGGCCGGTCACCACGGCCCGCAGCTCATCGACCAGCGCCGTCTTACCCACCCCCGGCGCTCCACTGATCAGCACCCCACGACATCGACCGTCCAGCGCGTCCTCCAACGCCTCCGCCAGCGCCACCACCTGCGCCTCGCGGCCCACCAGCCGCGACGGCGCCAACAGCCGCACCGGAAAATCACGCTCGCCGACGCGGAGCGCCGTCTGGGTCGGACCGGGCTGGACCCGCCGGACCCGCTCCAGGTCATAGACCAGGCCCTCGGCGCTCTGGTAGCGGTGGTCCGGTTCCTTCTCCAGCAGGTGCAGGATGATCGCCGACAGCGGCGCCGGGACAGCCGGGTTCAACCGGGCCGGCGGCTCCGGCACCCGTGCCAAGTGGGCATGGACGAGGCGCAGCGGGTCCTCAGAACCGAACGGTGGCGTGCCCGTCGCCAGCTCGTACAGCGTCGCACCCAGCGCGTACAGGTCGGCACGCTGATCCACCGACCGGCCGGTCCGACCGGTCTGCTCCGGCGCCAGATAGGCCAACGTTCCCACGATCTGGGTGTGGTGGCTGAACTCGGGGCGCACCTCAGCCAACAGGCTCGCCAACCCGAAATCCACCAAACACGGGCCGCTGTCGCCGGAGAGTACGACGTTGGCCGGGGTGATGTCCCCATGCATCACACCCCGCCGATGCATGCCCGCCACCGCCCGGGCCAACCGCACCGCGAGCCCGATCAGCTCAGCACCATCCAGCGGCGTGGGCACTCCCGCCAGGCTGATGCCCCCCACGTCCGCCAACACGACCGAGTCCGGATACGTCGGCGCATCCAGCAGTTGCGCGACCCCCACCACACCGCGCAGCCGGTCCAGTAGGCCCAGCTCATGGCGCAGCCGCCGCGGCGCGTCCGCCCCCAGCGGCTGCTTACGGATCACCGTGCCGGCGGGCAAGAACAGCCGAGTCACCCGCGTGCGTTGGCTCTCGTGCAGTACCTCGGCCCGACTGGGCGCATCTCGGTCCGGCCGCACCCCGCCTGCCCCCATCCGACACCTCCACCCACCGCCGGACTCACTCACACGTGCTTACACCTATGCGACGCGCGGGGCGAGTACTCGGAAGACGCGAGGTGGACCTAACACACCGGTGCCCGGCCACACAGAGCTGCTCAGCCCGGGTGACGTCGGCGATGACCGATCTGAGCTGAGCGTCCGGGGCGACAATCTGGGAGGAGATCTTGAAATCTCGATCACCGACGCGCCTTCAACAAGGCATCCAGCGCTGCCACGGGAGACGCCTCACTGAGCCTGAGCGGCTGGTCGAGCGCGGCATTCCACAAATTGGTGAGCCCGTCCATGAGCCGACCGCGCATCTCGGCGGTGGTGTGCGAGTACCGGGCCTGCACCAGGTCGGCGGCGGCACGCTCAACCTTCGGGCGCGCACCGCGGCTACCGCACCCAAGGCCGCGTCCCCCCGCCATCTTCTATGCGGACCGCCCGCCCTGGTCACCGCGAAAGGCTGGAACCCCAATGACATTTACCCAGCGGCCTGAACTGTCCGACTTGATCTCGGGCCACAAGCACTAGACCAGCACGGGAGCCCGTGATGGCTGTCACGCCCGCGACCGGCCAGTACGCTGTCCTGGTGTCTTCGAGATGGCCGGGGTGTTCCTACCGGCAGTGGGCCGCGACGTGCGACACGCTGCACGGGCATGTCCAGGTTCTGGGCAAGCTCGCCGTCAGGCTTGCGCCGCCGCAACCGCAGCTGCAGCACGCGGCGCTGCGGCTGACGGCACGCGGGTGGGAGACCGCCCCGCTGCCCGCCCCGGACGGCTCGGGATCGCTGGTCGCCGGGCTGGATCTGCGAGCCCATGAGGCGGTGGTCGAGCACAGCGGCGGGCAGGCCGACCGCATCACGCTGATCCCGAACCGGGCGGTCGGCGAGGTGGCCTCGGACGTGCTCGCGGCGGTGCGCCGCCTCGCCGGGGCGGTGGACATCGATCCGACGCCCCAGGAGGTGCCCTGGAGCGTGCCGCTGACCGAGGATCTGGAGCACGCGCACTACGACCCCGCTCAGGTTGGCGACTATTTCGCCGCCGCGACCCAGGCCGCGCTGGTGCTCGCCGCGTTCCGTGCCCCCTACCGTGGCCGGTCGACACCGGTGAACGCCTGGTGGGGCTCGTTCGACCTGGCGGTGAACCTGTTCTCCGGGCAGCCCGCGCAGCCACCGTCGGATGACTTCATCATGCGCAACGCGATGGATTCCCAGGAGGTCGCCATCGGTTGGTGGCCCGGTGACCCGCGCTACGACAGGGCCGCGTTCTACGCCTACGCCTATCCGGCGCCTCCGGGTTTCGGTGAGGCCGGAACACCGCCTGCGGGTGCACGCTGGCACGCGGGCCTGGGCGAGTACATCCTGGACTGGGACGACGTCCGCGCGGCGCCAGACCCAGTGGCCGCCGCGCTGGAGTTTGCCCGCTCGGCGTTCCAACATGCCTGCGCGTTCTGCCAGTGGGACCCAGGGCTCGCCGCGAGCGCGGCTGGGACCCCGCCTCCCGTGAGATGAAGGACTGCTTCGCGCGGGCGAGCGCGGCGACGAACCATTCCGCAGGGACCGGCTTGAGAAGGCGGACAGCCTGGTGACGGCACAACCAGAGCCGGGATCGGCTTGGGGGCCGTTCCGCCGTGCGGCGTTCGCCGCGATGTGGCGCGCTCAGTTCGTCGGCAACGTCGGCACCTGGACGCAGATCGTCGGGCGCGGATTTGCTGCGCTATCAGAGCGGCGTCGAACCCGTGCAGCGGGAGCTGCCCGATGTGCACGATGTCGAGAGCTACTTCGCGGTGCGAGTCAGTTGTCAGATCGACGGCTATTATCGGCGCCGCGCGGGTGAGCTGACGTCAAAGGTTCCGCCGCCCAGGTCGAACACGAGCACGGTCTCGTCCCGTTTCTTGTCCAGGCCGTAGGCCAACGCCGCCGCGGTCGGCTCGTTGATGATCCGCAAGACCGCCAGACCAGCAAGCCGTCCGGCGTCCTTGGTGGCCTGACGCTGGGCGTCGTTGAAGTAGGCCGGGACGGTGATGACCGCCTCGGTCACCTTCTCCCCGAGGAACTTCGAGGCATCCTCGACAAGCTTGCGCAGCACCAGCGCGGACACCTCCTCCGGGGCGTACAACTTGTCGCGGACCTTGAAACGGACCGCGCCGTCGGGCCCGGCCACCACGTCGTAGGAGACCGCATTCAGCTCGCTGCTGACCTCGTCGTAACGACGCCCGATGAACCGCTTGGCCGAGTAGATCGTGCCCTTAGGGTTCAGGATCGCCTGGCGCCGGGCCAACTGGCCAACCAGGCGTTCGCCCTGGTCGGTAAAAGCCACTACCGACGGCGTGGTACGGGACCCCTCCGCGTTCGGGATCACCGTCGGCTGGCCACCCTCCATCGCCGCGATCACCGAGTTGGTAGTACCCAGATCAATGCCTACTGCCTTCGCCATAGGGCGCTCCTTCATGCGGTCGTCTTCAGACGTCGTGCTGGCATTTCGCTGTTTCTTGACACCGTTCACCCGTACGCATCACAGCGGCTCGGCGGAGTCCAGGGGCACGGCTCCGGAGCGCACCAGGCCGAGTTGTACGTTGTGTTTGGGCAGCAGTGCGTTGAGCAGCCAGTCCATCGCGACCTGGATGCGGTTGCCGGGCATCGCCAGCAGGTGGTAGCTGCGGGTGACCACGAAGGCCGGGAAGCCGGATAGCGGTATGCCTAACGGGTTGGCGGCCGCCTTCACCCCGCCCAGGTCGACCACGAAGCCGAGGCCGCGGTGTCGGTACGGGCGCTGTTCGCCGTGGCCGAGCGAGGCGGCGACGTTGCGGCCGGCGACCACGCCCTGGCGTTGGGCATGCTGCGCGGTCATCGCGCACAGCTCGCCGGGCCGGCCCGGGTCGGGCACCGCCGCGATGTCCCCGCAGGCGAACAGCTCCGGGTGGCCCGGCACGGTGAGGTACTCGTCGACGGTCACCCGACCCTTCACAGTCGGCACGTCCAGGCCCTCGAACAGGGTCTCCGGCCGTACGCCGACGCACCAGACCAGCGAGCGGGTGGCCACCTCGGTGCCGTCGGTGAGCCGTACGCCGTCGCGGGTGGCCTCGGCGATCGACGTCTTCATGGTGACCTCGACGCCTCTTTTCCGGAGTACCCGGTCGGCCGCGCGGCCCAGCCGGGGGTCGAGCCCGGGCAGCACGGTGGGCGCCAGGTCCAGCAGCAGCCAGCGGATCCGTTGGTCCCGCAGCCTCGGCCGGCTCTTCTTCAGCGCGGCGGTCAGCAGTGCGCCCTGGGCGACCACCTCGGTGCCGGTGTAGCCGGCGCCGACCACCACGAAGGTGCACCGGGCGTCGCGCTCGGCCGGGTCGTCGCAGGCGTCGGCCAGCTCGATCTGGCGGGTGATGTGGTCGCGCAGGTAGAGCGCCTCGGGGATGTCCCGGAACCCGTGGGCGTGCTCGGCCACACCGGGGATGGGCAGCAGCTTGTCCGTGCCGCCCGCCGCGATCACCAGCCGGTCGTACTCCAGCTCCACGGGCTCGTCCTCGGGGTTGCGGACGGTGAGCCGGCGGTTGGCCAGGTCGACCTTGCGGACCTCACCCAGCACCACCCGGACCCCGGGCAGCCTCGCGGCCAACGACACCGCCACCCGGCGGGGCTCCAGCACACCCCCCGCCACCTCAGGCAGCAGGGGCAGGTACAGGAAGTAGTCGGTGGAGTTGACCAAGGTCACCTCGACCTCGCGGCCCGCCTTCCTGCGCAGCGTCCGGGCGGCGAACAACCCGGCAAACCCGCCACCCACGATGACCACCCGGGACTTGGCGGCTACTCCCTCGGCGGCGCTTCTCGATCCTGACGACATGAGTTGCTTCCTTTCTGGCCATCGGCCGGGTGCGACGGCTGGGACGGGCGTCAGCGGCCGTGCCAGACCGGGGCGCGCTTCTCGGCGAAGGCCCGCGCACCTTCGTGGGCGTCCTCGCTGGTGGCCAACGTGGAATAGATCTCCTGCTGGCGCTCGAACGCGGCCCGATCGTCCAGCCCCTGGGTTATCCGCAGGATCCGCTTGGCCGCCGCCAGCGCGAGCGGACCGTTCAGGCTGATCTTGCCGGCCATCTCCTGGGCGGTCCGCAGCGCCGCGCCGGGTGCGCACAACTCGCTGACCAACCCGTAGTGCTCGGCGTCGGTCGCGGCCAGCGGCTCACCGGTGAACATGACGCGGAGGGCGACGTGGTACGGGATTCGCTCGGGAAGCCGGAACAGGCCGCCCTCGCCGGGAACCAGACCCCATTTCACCTCCGGGAACCCGAACTTGGCGCTCTCCGCGGCGACGATCAGATCGCAGGCCAGCGCCATCTCGAAGCCGCCGCCCAGCGCCCAGCCCTCCACCGCGGCGATCAGCGGCTTGCGGACCTCCGCACGGGTGATGCCGCCGAAACCCCGACCGGGCAGCGTGGGAATCTGCCCCTGCGCGAACCCCTTGAGGTCCATACCCGCGCTGAAGGTTCCGCCCGCGCCGGTGAGTACCCCCACCGAGAGCTCCGGATCCGCGTCGAGCTGATCCAGCGCCGCCGCGACCCCAACCGCGACGGCGTGGTTGATCGCGTTCTTCTGCTCCGGGCGGTTGATCGTGATCGTCAGCACGCCGTCGTGGGGCTCGGCGAGCACCAACTTGGTCGTGTCGATTGCCGTGCTCATCGGGATTCCTCCAGTTCGGTCGCGCCGGGGATGGCTCCCTCGGCGCGGAAGGTGTCGATCTGCTCGGTGCTGAAGCCGAGCTGGGCGAGGACCTCGCCGGTGTGTTCGCCGAGCTCGGGGCCTCGCCGCGCCGGCGCCTTCGGTACTCCGCGCACGGTGATCGGGCTGGACACGATCTCCGGCATGCCCGGGACCCCGTCCAGCGGCACGACGATGTTGTTCGCGCGCAGCTGCGGGTCGTCCGCCGCCTCGTCCGGGGTCTGGATGACGTTGTAGGTGATGCGCTCCCGGTCGAGCGCGTCCTTCCACTCCGCCAGCGGCCGCGAGCGGAACTCGGCCTCCAGCAGCGCGGCGAGCGCCGACGCGTTGCGCATGAACCCGGCCGGGTCGGCGAAGCGTGGGTCCTGGAGCAGCTCGGGGTGGCCGACCACCTTCGCCAGCTGGGGCCAGCGCGCCGGCTCGGTGACGAGCATGAACCAGCGGCCGTCCTCGGTCTGGTACGGGTTGATCAGCGGGTTCGCCGGGGCCGAGCGGTCGTGCAGCCCGTAGGACTTGCCGCCGGCCAGCGCACCGGCCACCAGCGTGCCGGTGGCCCAGATCCCCTCGGCGAGCAGCGATGTCCCCACGTTCGCGCCCCGGCCGGTCCGTTCGCGGTGGTAGAGCGCGGTCACGATCGCCGAGTAGATGCCGATGGCCGCCATGTAGTCGCCGCTGCCGAGCACCGGCACGGTGGGCGGTGCCCCGTCCTCACGCATGCGGTCGAGCAGCCCGGTGCGCGCCCAGTACGCGGTCACGTCGAAACCCGGCAGCGCGGCGTCCGGTCCGGCGTCCCCGAAGCCGGTGAGGTCGGCATAGACGATCCGAGGGTTCCAGGCGGAGACCTCCTCGTAGCCGAGGTGCAGCTTCTCGCGCACGCCGTGCGGGAAGTTGGTGATGACCACGTCCGCCCACTCGACGAGGCTGCGCAGGATCGTGGTTCCGCCCGGTGACTTCAGGTTGATCGCCACGCCGCGCTTGTTGTGGTTGGTCTGGTGCCAGGCGTAGTTGGCCTCCGCGCGGGGGTTGGGCGGCACGGAGCTGAGGATCCGCTGCATGTCGCCGGTGCCCGGCGGCTCGATCTTGATCACGTCCGCGCCGAAGTCGGCGAGCACGGCCGAGGCGGCCGGGGCGGCGATGAAGCTGGCGGCGTCGACCACCTTCAGGCCGGTGAACACGGACTCGGTTCCGGATGCCCCGTTGGAGCTCTCTCGGGTGGCCATGGATTGACTCCTCTTCGGTAGGTGGCCGGGTCAGCCGGTGGCCGGGAGTTCGGCGAGGGCCTTCATCAGGGCGATCTGGGCCCGATCCCGCCGGGTCTCCAGTGCGGGGATGTCGGACAGCGGCCCGAAGTCCCGCTCGGCCTGTTCGCGCAGGAGCGCGGTGGTGGGTTTGTCGAGGCTCGGGGTGCCGAGCACCCGCCACTGCGCCTCGAGGGCCTTGCCGAGGTGTTCCAGGAAGGCGGGCAGGCCGCCGGCGCCGCCGCCGAGGTGGAAGGTGCGGAACGGGCCGGCCACCGCCCAGCGCATGCCGATGGAGGAGGTGACGACCTCGTCCAGCTCCTGCTCGGTCACCACGCCCTCGCTGACCAGGTGGATCGCCTCGCGGAACAGCGCGGATTGCAGCCGGTTGGCCACGAACCCGGGGACCTCCTTGCGGAGCACCTGCGGGCGCTTGCCGACGGAGGTGTAGAAGGCGCGGGCGAGCTCGATGGTCTCGGCGGACGTCTTCTCGCCGGGCGCGATCTCGACGAGCGGAACCAGGTGCGGCGGGTTGAACGGGTGGCCGACCAGCAGGCGCTCAGGCTGCCGGAGCGCGGTGGCGATCTCGGTGGCCGGAATGGTCGAGGTGGAGGTGGCGAACAAGGCGTGGTCGGGGGCGTTGTCCTCGATGACGCCCCAGATCTGCTGCTTGAGCGCCAGCCGCTCCGGTCCGTTCTCCTGCACGACGTCGGCGTCCGCGACGGCGTCCTCGAGGTCGGTGACGAACCGCAGTCGTTGGGTCAGCTGCTGGGTCGGCAGGCCCAACGCGTCCAGTGCGGGAGTCAGTTCGGCCAGGGCCTTGTTGACCTTGGCTTCCACGTCGGGGTCCGGGTCGCTGACGGTGACGTCGAGCCCGTGGGCCAGGAAGAGCCCGGCCCAGGAGTAACCGATGGTGCCGGCGCCGACGATGGTGACGCGTCGGAACTGGTCGGGGGTGGTGTTGTTCTCGCTCACGAGTTCTCTTTCCGGTGCGCGCTTCGGATGTGGGTTGGGTGGTCGTGGACGGCCGTGGCCGGTCACACGAAGGCGCTGATTCCCGTGATCGCCTTGCCGACGATCAGGGTGTTCATCTGCCGGGTGCCCTCGAAGGAGTAGACGCCCTCGGCGTCGCCGAAGAGCTTGGCGATCTCGTAGTCCAGCACGATGCCGTTGCCGCCGAACAGCTCCCGGGCCCAGGCCACGGTCTCCCGCATCCGGGTGGTCGCGACCGCCTTGGCCAGCGCGGCCTGCTGCCCGGTGGCGCGGTCCTCGGCCACCAGCTGGTTGAGCCGAGCCACGATGCCGAAGACCGAGGTGACGTTGCCGAGCATGTTCGCCAGCAGGTCCTGGATCATCTGGTAGGAGGCGATCGGCTTGCCGAACTGCGTCCTGCTCAGCGCGTACTCGCGGGCCAGCTCGTAGGCCCGCATCGAGATGCCCAACGCCAGCCAGGCCACCCCGCCCCGGGTCTTCGCCAATACCTTGGCGGTGTCGCGCCAGCTGAGGATCCGCTGCAGCCGGTTGGCCTCGGGCACCCGCACCCCGTCGAGCACGATGTCGGCGTTCTGCACGGTGCGCAGCGCGATCTTGCCCTCGATCTTGGTCGTGGTCAGGCCAGGCGTGCCCTTCTCCACCACGAAGCCCTTGATCTGGTTGTCTGCCAGATCGCGGGCCCACACCACGATCACGTCGGCGAAGGTGGCGTTGCCGATCCAGCGCTTGGCCCCGTTGATCACCCAGCTGTCGCCGTCCCGGCGGGCGGTGGTGCGCATGCCCCCGGCCACGTCCGAGCCGCCCTCGGGCTCGGTCAGCGCAAAGGCGCCGATCTTGCGCATCTCCACCATGTCGGGGAACCACCGCCGGACCTGCTCCTCGTCGCCGCCGCCGTAGATGCTGCCCATCGACAGGCCGAGGTGGACCCCGGTGAACACGAACAGCGACGGGTCGACCCGGGCGAGCTCGATGCCGGCGAATCCGGGGAACAGCGGGCTGCGCTCCTTGCCGTCGCCGTACTCGGGGTAGAGGTAGCCGGCCAGACGCAGCTTGGCGAGCTTCTCCACCACCTCGAACGGGAACTGGGAGCTCTCCCACGCCGCACTCATCAGCGGCTTGACCTCCTTCTCGAGGTACTCCCGCAGCTGGGCGAGCTCCTCGCGTTCGGAGGCGCTGAGCATCTCGTAGAATCCGAAGAAATCGGGGTTGCTGTCGATGTGCGGGGCCATCAATTGCTCCATTCATTCGTTGCGAGAGTGGTGCCGGTTCATGGCGCAGCACAACTGTGCGTCGAGTCGGCCGGTCAGCCATCCCCGGTAGTACTCACGTCCGGTACTCACATCTGGCGGACCCTGGGTGCCGGCACCGACATCATCAGTTCGATGCGCCGGTCCAGCAGCCGGTCGACATCGCGCCGCACCGCCGCGATGCGCCGGGGGGAAATGCGTACCGCATAGCGGACATATCTGCTCAATGCGGCGAGATAGTGGTCCACGGCGGACACGTTGGGACAATAGAAATGGTAGGGGTCTTCGGCCGGCCCGATCGCGGTTTCGGCGACGGTTCGGACGGTCTCTGGTCTGGACATACGCTTCCTCTGAGCAGTTAGCTCGGTTGGGGCAGCCAGGAGATCGTGCGGGGATCGCGGAGCTGAGCGAGCCGGTCGGGCAGCGCGCGCTCAACCTGTTGGGCCCGCTGGTGTTCGAGCGCGTAGAGCAGGCCGTAGGTGAACGCGCTGTGGCCCTTGGCATGCGCCTCGGCGGCAAGCAGCCGCAACGTGGCCCGGGCGACCACCGAGTCCTGGTGGTCGCCGAGCAGCTTCTGGAGCTTCTCGGCCTGGTGGTGCAGGCGGCGGGCGGGTTCGCCGACCACCGGGATGACGAGCTCGCACATGTAGCGCACCCGCTTGTCGGCCTTGCGGGCCTCGTGCAGCGCGACGTTGTGGGCCCGGCCGGGCGCGATGGCGTCCGCCTCGACGAGTCGACGCTCGAGGACGCGGATCGCTTTAGCCAGGCTTTTCGGCAGTTCGGTGTGTGCGAGCCGGTCGGCGCGGCGGGTGCAGGGTGGCTCGTCGGTGAGCTGGTCGAGGGCCTGGAGCAGGGCCTGGTAACGGGGGCTGTCCAGGGCGTCAGTGATGGTCTGGGCGCCCTCTCGGTCGAGTCGCCGGACGGCCTCGCGAAGGTCGGCCACGACCGGGCCCACCACCATGTCTTCGGGCAGCAGCCGGACGTCGTCGGACAGCCGCTCCACGAGCTCATGGGTGTCCCGCTCCTCGGCCAGCTGGGCACCGAGCCATTTGAGCTCCTCGGCCACCGGGCGGGTGGTGCCCCGGTCCAGGGTCCGGGAGAAGCCGAGCAGGGTGCAGCGCAGCTGCCGGGTGGTCACCCGCATCTTGGCGACCGCTTCCGGGCTCGCCTGGCGGGCGCCGGGCTCCTGCTCACGCAGGTTCCTGACCTGGGCGCTCAGCGCATCGCGGACCAAGGAGCTCGCCGTGGGCTCGGGTTCGGTCGGCAATTGGTCGATCGACGACTGCTGGGGCCCCGCTGAGGGCGCGACGTTGCTCATTGCGCGCCTTCCTCGGCGAGGTCGTGGACCGTCACCGGAGCGGCACCCGTGGGCGACTCGCTCTCCAGGTAGCCACCTCGGCGCAGGTACACGGTGCGGGTGGCCAGGGCCTTCATCGCCGGCCGGTGGGTGGTCATGATCACCGTGCGGTCCTCGATCAGCCTGGTCAGCGCCTGCACCACCACCGCTTCGGCGTGCACGTCCAGCCCGGCGGTGGGCTCGTCGAGCAGCACCACCGGGGCGTTGAGCAGCAGCGCGCGGGCGATGCCGACCCGCTGGCACTGGCCACCGGACAGCCCGACGCCACCGCTGCCGATCACGGTGTCCAGCCCGTCGGGCAGCCGGTCGGCGAACTCGGTGACCAAGGCGGCCTCCGCGACCAGGGCGATCTCGGAGTGCGTGGTTTCGGGGCGGCCGTAGCGGATGTTGTCGGCCAGCGACCCGGAGAACAGGAAGGTGTCCTGCAGCACCATCGCCACCTGCTGGTGCAGCCAGTCCTCGGGGGTGTCGGGGACCGAGTGCCCGTCCAGCAGGACGTGCCCGTTGGTGGGCCGGTACAGCCCGCCGATCAGCGACAGCAGGGTGGACTTGCCAGCACCGTTGTCCCCGAGCAGTGCGATGCGTTCGCCCGGCTCGATGGTGTGGCTGATCCCCTCGAAGACCGGGCCCCGGCCGTAGTCCAGGCCGACCTCGCGCAGCTCGATCTGTCCCCGGACCCGCGTCGGCAAGGGCTCCACGGTGCCGAGGTGGTCGGCGGGCTGGTCGAGGATGGCGCCGATGCGCGAGGCGGACGCGGCGCCCTGGGCAAAGCTGGGGGCGAGCTTCGCCAAGGTCTGCATCGGCTTGAAGATTTGCTGCAGGTAGCTGGTGACCACCACCAGCACCCCGACCGACCACCAGGAGTGCAGGGCGCCGTAGCCGCCGACGAACAGCAGCAGCGCGGTGCCCAGCGCGCTGACCAGCTCCAGGACGGGGCTGAACCGGGCGCTGATGTCCACCTTGCGCAGCCCGAGCTGGAGCACGTCGGCGTTCTGGGTGCCGAAGCGGCGATCTTCAAGCCCTTGGCTGCCGAAGGCGTGCACGGTGCGGATGCCCTGCAGCGACTCGGTGACGAACCCGGTCAGATCGCCGATGGCCGCGCGCCGCTTCCGCGAGTACTGCCGGGTCAACCGCGCGAAGCGTTGCGCGGTCCGGAACACCAGCGGGGAAACGGTGAGCGCGATCAGCCCGAGCCGCCAGTCGACCGCGATCATCACCACCAGGGTGCCGACCAGGGCGAGCACCGCCGGGATCAGGTCGGTGAACAGATCCAGCAGGCTGGACTCCACCTGGGAGGTGTCGCTGACCACCCGGCTGGTCAGCTCACCCACGGTCTGGCGGTCGTGGAAGGTCATGGGCAGGCGCTCGGTGTAGTCGAACACGTCGGCCCGGATACGCGAGGTGATCCGTTCGCCGGCGCCGTTCAACATGACGTCGCCCAGATAGTCGAACAACCCGGAGGCTGCCGTGATCACCAGCACGGCGACCGCGGCGACGGAGAGCATCGCCACGGCCGAGCCGCCGAACCATTGGGCCACGGCGTGGAGCGCACCGCCGCCGTTCTGACCCTTCAGCAGATCGTTGATCACCAGCGCGAGAGGCCACGGCGCGGCCAGGTTGGCGGCCAGCTCCAGCCCGCGCATTGCCACGCCCCCGTACAGCGCCCGCCGTTCCGGGCCGGCATAGCTCTTGAACCGCCACAGCTCCTGAAGGGTGCCGCGATCCCGCGCGCTGTTCTGGCTTCTGTGCTTGGTATGCGCGGCGGCCGAGCCGCCGGAGCTGTTGGCCTGCATTCGTGGTCTCCTGGTTATCGGGGAGAGCTGAGCTGGGTCGGGAGGTACGCGCCGAATGCCCTTCAGCGGGCCAGCGGGCTCGGCGATCTTTTGCGGCTTGGGACCGCATCTCGGAAGTATTTGCGAGCCCGATCGGAGCGTCATGGCCAGAAGCAGTCACCGGTGGTACTCAATTCGCTGCCGGTAGTCGTGGCTGGTGATCGGTGTGATTGTTGGCGGTTGCCCAGGCGGCGACCTGGCTGCGGTTGTGGAAGCCGAGTTTCTGCAAGATGTGTTTGACGTGGTTTTCCGCGGTTCTTTCGGAAATGAACAGGACGTCGGCTATTTGGCGGTTGGTGAGTCCTCGGCCGAGGAGGTCGGCGATCTCGCTCTGGCGTCGGGTCAGTTGGGTGGGATCGACCGCGCGCGATGTGTGGCGCAGAGTTCGCGCGAGCGCGTCGGCGCCGGCGTGCAGCGGGGCCATGCCCAGCTCGTCGGCGAGGCGGGCGGCGTCCGAGGCGAGGACGAGCGCCTCGGACCTGTCCCGGTCGCCGCGCCGGCTCAGCACCCGGGCCAGCTCGAAGCGGGCCTGGGCGTCGAACGGAGGTAGGCCGGCACGCTGGTTGGCCTCGATCGCGGTTCGCAGGTGGCGGGCGGAGCGGTCCTGTTTGCCGAGGGTGGCGGCCAGCACCCCGAGGGACAGCTGCACCGATCCGGCGAAGGTCGTCTGGCCGTTCCCGGACGCGGCGAAGTAGTCGGCCCACGGCAACAGCCGCTGGTAGGCGGTCGTGGCGCCGTCGACGTCGTCGAGCAGGGCGGCCAGCCGGGCGCGCTCCTCGAGGCGCGGCAGCGCGCTCGGACGCGGCAGATGCCAGCTGTCCCAGCTCGGCAGCCGCCGGTAGTGCATCGCCGCCCGGTCCCACTCGCCGCGACTCGCGTAGTAGGAGGCCAGATAGACCCGCCCGGAGCCCGCCCGGTCGACGACCGTCGACGTCTGCTCCTCGAGGGTATGGGTGCAGGCCTCGAACACCGGGTCGCCGGTCAACGCGGCGAGGTGGGTGCCGACCAGGGCATTGAAGTAGCCCAGCCGCTGGTAGAGGCCGTCGGCGACGAGTCGCTGAGCGTGCGCGAGATGCCGCCCGGCGTCCGCGAACCGGCCCCGTCCGATAGCCAGCGCGCGGTTCGCGCTGGTGACGTGCATGTCGACGATGGGTTGGCGCAGCAGCGCGGCGATCTCGTCGAGACGGGCCAGCTCGGCCTCGGCGGCGCCGAGGTCACCTAGGAGGCAGTGGGCGTCGACTCGGCACAGCCGGCCCCAGAAGGCAGTCCGGGGATCGCCGGACTCCTTGGCCATCGTCAGGATCCGTTCTGCCAACCCGAGGCGATCCCGCACCCCGTCGGGCGTGGCTCGAACCACCTGCCGGCTGCGCAGCGCGCTCACCAGTGCATCGGGGGTGCCCGCGACCTCGGCCAGCTCCACTGACCGCTCGCTGCGGACCTCGCTGCGGTCGTCTCCCACCGACCAGTTGTCCTTCTCCGGCCAGAGGATGGCGGCGTGCGCGGCGAGCAGGGCGATCAAGCGGGCGCGGAGCGCGACCTGGCTGTCCCCGAGCTGGGCCAGCGCCCGTTGGCTGAGCGGGATCGCGGTACAGCTCCAAGTCGGGTCCAGCACCTCTTCGAGGGTGAGCACCGCCCGAGCCATCGCCACCGGGTCGCCGCCCCGGCGAGCCTCCTCGCCCGCCTCGGTCGCATCGGCGATCGCCGCACGGATGTCGCCGGCCTTGCACAGCGCGTCCGCCCGGCCGATCAGGAGCCGGACCCGGTCGGTCTGGTCCAGTCCGCCGTGGCGCAGGGCGCCCAACGCGCGTTCGTAGAGCCGGGCGGCCCCCTGGTAGTCGAGCGCGTCGAGAGCCTGGCCGGCCGCCCGCTCCGCCCAGCTGACACCTCGACGGGGATCAGCGGCCGGCAGTGCGCCCAGCCAGTGGTGCGCGAGCGCCGGGGCGTGGCGATCGAGCTCGCCGGCGTGAGCGAACTCCAGGTGCTCGGCGATTCGGCGGTGGATCTCGACCCGCAGCGAGGTGGGCAGGTCAGCGACGAGGGCGTCGCGCACCAGCGGGTGGTCGAACTCGATGCCGCCCGGGGAGGTGCGCCGCACGAGCCCTGCCGCGAGCGCGTCGTCGAGGGCGTCGAGCATTCCGGTCAGCGGTAGGCCGGCCGCGGCGGCAGCCGTCGCGCTGTCGATGGCGGCACCGGCCACCGCGGCGGCGCGCAGCGCCTCCCGGACCGCATCCCCGACCCGGCCCACCCGCTTGCGGATCAGCGCCCGGGCGCCGTGCGGCAGCACCGTGGCCGCCAGCCGGACGTCCCGCCCAGTTCGGCTGGCTTGCTCCAGCAGCCGGCCGATCTCGGTGACGAAGAACGGGTTGCCGCCGCTGCGGCGGGCCACCCCGGCAACGACATCCTGACCGAACCGCTGCCCGTAGGTGTTCTCCAGCTGGGCGGCTACCTCGGCCTCGGTCAGTCCGTCCAGCCGGAGGGGCACGGTGGTCCGTTGCCGACGCAGCTCGGCCACCGCCTCGCCCGCCGGACTCTCGGGTGCGATCTCGTCATCCCGGTAGGTGGCGAGCACCAGTACCCGCGTCGCGGCCAGCTCCCGACCCAGGTGCGCCAGCAACTGCGCCGAGGACGAATCGGCCCAGTGCAGATCGTCCAGCACGATCACCAGACCCGCCGCCTCCCCGGCCTCGGCCACCGTCGCGGTCACCGACTCGAACAGGCGAAACCGAGCCGCGCCGGGTTCGGTAGGCGTCCGCCGGTCGGCGGGGTCCGGCTCAGGAGATGGCACGAGCTCGGGCACCAGGTTGGCCAGGTCGGCCACGTCAGCACCACGCCGGGCCAGCACATCCGACGTCGCGGCGGCCAGGCAGCCCCGCAGCACCTGACGCCACGGCCAGAACGCCGGAGCGCCTTCCGCCACGACACACCGTCCCCACACCACCGGTGCGCCGTGACCGCGGGCGCGATCCCCGATCAGCTCGGCCAGGCTGGTCTTGCCGATGCCGGCCTCGCCGGCGATCAGCAGCACCCCGCCGCGTCCGTCCAGCGCCTCGCTCAGGCACCGATCGGCGATGCGCAGCTCGCTGACCCGTCCTACAAATGGTGCGGCGAATCCGGTCGATAAGCTGTCGGCTTTCTCGCTCACACCGCTATTTCGCGCGTACACCATCACTCCACAATCTCGGCAACAAATTCGGCCGGTTCCAGGCCGCAACTCCGCACGGCGCCTGGTTCAGTCGCTAGGCACCGACCTCCGCCACCTCGGGGTGAATTCTCGGCTGGTCTCCCCAGCGGGCAAGGAATACCAAAGGAATACTCGCCAGGGTGGCGAGCCCGACGACAAGGAATACATCCGAGTACGCGTTGGCGGCGCTCCGGATTGTGGTTTCCTGCCAGAGCGCGAGCAAACCGGTCGGTTGGCTGGTCAGAGGTGCGAACGGCAGGTTCTGGTGCGCATCGGCGGATTCGATCAAGGCGGACCGGTCGGCCATGTGCTGTGCCTGCCGGGCGCTCAGCAGCGCCGTCAAGATGGCCAGCCCGAGCGCCGCGACCACGCGCTGGGTCAGGGTGCGGAACACAGTGCCGGCGGCGAGGAGTTCTTTCGGGAGCGCGGCCACCGCGCCGCCCAGTAATGGGATCATGGCGAGGCCCAGCCCGACCGCGCGAACCGTCAGGATCGTGGCCAGTTCCGGTCTGGGCAGGTCCACGTTCAGCCGGGCGAGCAGGACGGTGGCGCCGCCGAGAAGCACCAACCCGACAGTTGCCGGTAGGCGTGGGCCGAATCGTCTGTACAGGAGTCCGGCGATCGGTATGGCCAGCACCCAGGCCACCGCCTGCGGCACCAGCACCAGGCCCGCGTTCGTCGGGGTGAGGCTCTGCACCTGCAGCAGGAACTGCGGGATGAAGGAGATGACCGCGAGCAGGTTCACAAAGACCACGTCGACGGCGACGAGTGCGATGACGAACGGCTGGCTGGTGAATGTCCGCAGGTTCAACAGCGGTTCCGCGACCTGTAGTTCCACCACGACGAACAGTGCCAAGGCGTTCGTGCCGACCGCGCACAGAATCAGGATTCGGTAGCTGTCCCACCCCCAGTACTGGCCCTTCGACAGGGCCAGCAGGAGCGTGAAGAGCGCGACGGCGAGACACAGGAAGCCGACCGCGTCGAATCGGCGCCGCCCGGCGGGCGGTGTGGCCGGCAGCAGAATTGCGCCCGCGACCAGGCCCAGCACCGCGAGGGGTATCCCGATGTAGAACACCATCCGCCAGTCGACGTACTCGACGAGGGCTCCCCCGATGACGGGGGAAAAGCCCGGGCCGGCCATCACTCCTGTCGCGTAGACGAGCATGGCCACCTGGACCGCCCGGGCGGGCATGAGGTGGTAGATGAGGGCCATGCAGACGATCGGGGTCAGGGCCGTGGGTATCGCAAGGATCACTCGCGCCCCGATGAGCCAGGCCAGGTTGGGGGACAGCCCGCACAGCGCCGAACCGACGGCGTACAGCGCGAGAGAGATCAGGTAGGCGCGGCGAACGCCGAGACGTTCGTAGAGCCAGACCGCGGCCGGCAGCACCACGCCCTGGGTGAGTCGGAACGCGGTGGTGACCCATTGGACGTCCTCGTGTGTGCAGCCGAACTCTTTCTGGATGGCCGGGTACGCCACGCCGACGATCGCCGACTCGACCACCCCGATGAACATTCCGACGGTCACCGTCGCCACCACGGCCAGCAGGGCGCGAGTGCCTTTCGGGCGCAGCGGAGGCGCCGCCGGGGATTGCTGGAGCGGCCGAAACTCGGCCGTCGGACCCGGTGTCGGTGACGGCGAGCCCCCAACACTGGGTTTGGTGCTGGATGTGGTCACCGACCATCCCCGGAGAGCGAGAAGCCGGCCTTTCGGACTTTCCCGGTGCGAGCCAGATCTGGGCGGCTCATGCGATCCGCCTGATTGCGGGGCGGGCGTAACTCCGGCCATAGCGTTTGCGAACAATGCGGTGAGCCGGGACGGCGGTAGGTGGCGGCGGGGAGCACGCCGCCGCCCCGCCTGGCTGTTCCCAGAGGGCGGCGGCGATCGCCCGCTGGTTGACATAGGTCTTGCCGGGAAGCTGCCACAGCGCTTTTCGGAGCTTGCTGGTGGGGCAGTTGTAATCCGCCCATGCGAGAATTTGCCAGTAGGTCGCGGGGTAGGCCATTCCGGCAAGCACGTAATCGAGGTTGCGGGCCTCAAGGTTCGGCATGGGAAACCTCCTGGGCCGAGTGGTGGCTTGTCCAACACGGCCGGTTGTGTGACTATCAGCGAACCCCGCTATGACCGACGGAATCTTTCTTTTGTTGGCCAGTGGATGTGGCTCGGCTTTTCAGCACCACTATTGCGCCGCGAGGCGGCGCTCGCCCCGGGGCTTCGCACCGGGCTGCCCCCGGGGAACCGGCACGGAGCACCCGGGGTCCGATGGGCGTGCCGGGGTACGACAGGTCGGCCCACGGGCCCGCCAACCGTCGCTTCGACGTCCGGACAGGTGTAAGTACGGTCGGGATGGGGAGGTGACCGATGGAGGTAGCTGGTCGGCAGCCCGGCCGGGACTCACCCGTACGGGTCGCCGTAGTGCACGAGAGCGGGCACACGCGGGTGACCCGGCTGTTCCTGCCTGGGCGCACGGTCATCCGCAAGGAGCCGCTGGGTGCGGATGCGCCGGGCCGGCTGCGGCACGAGACCGAGATGCTGCGGCGGGTGCGCGATGTGGCCGGGGTCGTGCCGCTGCTGGATGAGCCCGGCTACCCGGGGTCGATCGTGCTGGCGGACGTGGGCGGCACCAGCCTCGCGGAGCTGGTCACACCGCTGGATGTCGACGTGTTGGTCGGGCTGGCGGTGCGGTTGGCCCGGGCGGTGGCCGGGATGCACCGCCGCGGGGTGATGCACCGCGATATCACCCCGGCGAATGTTGTGCTCTCCGACGACGGTGCCCCGTGCCTGGTCGACTTCGCCTCCGCGACGTCGTTCGCCGAGGTTCGCCCCGAGTTCACCCACCACACCCAGATCGCCGGGACTCCTGCGTATCTGGCACCCGAGCAGACCGGTCGGACCGGCCGGGCGGTGGACCACCGCGCGGACCTGTACGCGTTGGGCGCGATGCTGTACGAGCTGGCGACGGGTGAGCCGCCGTTCGGCTCGGGCGACCCGTTGCGCCTGGTCCACGACCAGCTGGCGCGCGTGCCGGACCCTCCGGCAGAGGTGACGCCTGGCGTGCCGGGGCTGCTGTCCGCGATCGTCATGCACCTGCTGGAGAAGGAGCCCGACAACCGCTATCAGACCGCCGACGGCCTGCTCCACGACCTGGAGCGGTTGCGGGACGCCGAGGGGCGTTCGGCGGCGGCCCCGCCGAAGGTGGGAGAGCGCGACTTTCCGGCGCGGCTGCTGGCGCCGTCGCGGCTGGCGGGCCGCGAGTCCGAGGTGGCGGCGTTGGAGGAGGCGTTCGAGGACGCGCTGGCGGGTCGGTGCCAGGGGGTGGTGGTCGGTGAGGCGCCGGGAGTGGGCAAGACGGCGTTGGTCGACGAGCTGCGGGCGGTGGTGACCGGCCGGGATGGCTGGTACGTGGCCGGCAAGTTCGACCAGTACCGGCGGCATCTCGAGTTCAACGCGGTCCACCTGGTGTTCCGCGCGCTGGGTCGGCTGCTCCTGGCCGAGCCCGAGGACGAGATGGTGCGGCTCCGCGAGCGCATCCTGCGGGCGGTGGGCCCGAACGCGGGTTTGCAGAGCGCGGCAATCCCGGAGTTCGCGGCGTTGCTCGCGGTGCCGCCCGATGCGGGTGATCCGCTGACTGCGGCGGTGCGAGCGCAGCGCTCGGGTGTGGCGGCGTTGCGCGCGGTCGCATCGCGGAAACGACCCTTGGTGGTGTTCGTCGATGACCTGCAGTGGGCCGGGCGCACCGCCCTCGGCTTTGTCGACCTGGTGCTCAGCGAGGGGCCGATCGAGGGCCTGTTGCTGGTGGTGGCGTACCGCGAGGACGAGGTGGACGCGGGGCACCAGCTGGCCGAGCCGCTGGCCCGGTGGCGCGACCAGGCGGGCGTGCGGTTCATCCGGCTGGACAACCTGCCCATGGCGAGTCTGGCCGCCATGGTGGGGGAGATGCTGCGGGTGGCCCCGGGCCCGGCGGCCGGCCTCGCGGAACTGATCGAGCCGTACACCTCCGGCAATCCCTACGAGACCGTGGAGCTGCTCAACGCGCTGCGCCGCGACGGCCTGTTGGTGGCGACGGCGCAGGGGTGGCGGTGGGACAACGCGGCGGTAGCCACGCATCTGGACCGCTCCGAGGTGACGGCGCTGCTCGCGGCGCGCGTTGCGGCCGTTCCGCCGGCGTCCCGGGAGGTGCTCGAGGCGATGGCGTGCCTGGGCGGCCGCGCCGAGGCGAGCCTGCTGCGGACCGCCCTCGGTGCGCCGGCCGACGCGGTGGACGAGGCGTTGGCGGCGGCCCTCGGCGAGGGCCTCCTGGTGGCGGAGCCCGGCGCCCGGGAGGCCGTGCGGTTTCGCCACGACCGCATCCGCGAGGTCATCCTCGCGGGGCTGGAGCCGTCCCGGCGACGGACCCTGCAGCTGGCCATGGCACGACGACTGGCCGGCGTACCGGACCTCTTCGCCGTCGCGGCCGAGCAGTACCTGCCGGTGGCCGACGTTCTCGAGGATGCCGAGGAGCGGCGTGCGGTGGTGGGGCTGCTGCGGCACGCCGCCGACCAGGCGAAGCTGACCGGGGACCACGCGCGGGTGAGCTCGTATCTAGCCGCCGCGCTACGGCTGGTCGAGCCGGTTGAGACCGCCACGCTGGTCGAGGTGCGCACCGCCCGACACGCCGCCCTGTTCAGCCTGGGGCGGCTGGGAGCGGCGGACGAGGAGTACCGCGCGATCGTCGCGCTACACCCCACTGCCGTACAGCGCGCCGATGCCACAACGGTGCAGGTACGCAGCCTGACCCACCGCAACCGCTTTGGCGAGGCCCTCGAGCTCGGGCTGGCGGCGCTGCGCGAACTCGGCAGCACCGTTCCCGACGCGGACCGGCTCCCAGGCGAGCTCGACCACCAGTTCAGCTTCCTGTACCGGTGGCTGGACGACACCGAAGCCGCGGCCGACCTGGCTCGCCCGGACCTGACCGAACCGACACTGCTCGCCGCCACCCGGCTGAGCCAGGCGGTCCTGCCGGTGGCCTACCTCCTCGCCGAGCTGCCGTTGTACGCGTGGCTGAGCCTGGACGGAATGCGGATCTGGCTCGATCACGGCCCGAGCTCCAGTCTGCTCGGCCCGGCCAGCGCCGCATGCAGCGCCGCCGTGACGTTGCGCGGCGACTACGCCACCGGGTATCGGGCGCTGCGGCGGATCCTGGCGCTGGGTGAGGCCCGCGGCTACGAGCCGGAGACCTCGGAAGCCCGTCTTCGGTTCGCTCTGTTGGCCTGTTGGTTCGAGCCGATCGAAAACGCGGCCGATGCGGCACAGCGCGCCCGGGAGGGGCTGCTCGCGGGCGGCGAGCTGACCTATGCCGGCTACGCGCACCTCACGGATCTGTGTTACCTGCTGGACTGCTCGCCGTCGCTGGCCAGTTGCGCCGCGGCGGCGGAGGCGGGGCTGGCATTCGCGCGGCGTACCGGGGGCGAACAGACCGGCCAATACCTGGACAGCTACCGATGGCTGGCCAGTGTGCTCCTCGGCGAGAGTTCCGCCGCCGCGGCTCACGGCGTCCTCACCGACACCTCGATCAATCCGCTCGCACTGCTCCTCGTGCACATCACGCGTGCCATCGCTGCCGCCGTCCTCGATGATCCCGTCGATCTGGCCCGGCACACCGCGGCGGCAACGTCGCTGCAGGCGTTCGCCGCCGGCAAGTATCCGAGCGCCGTGGCCCGCCTGCTGCGCGGACTGGCCCTTGCCAGGCAGGCCCGCCACAGCGACGGTGACGGGCGCGCGGGTGCGCTCGACGAGCTGGACGAGCTGACGCGGTGGCTGGCCGCCCGCGCTGTCGACGCGCCGGCGAACTTCCTGCACATGGTGCGGTTGCTGGAGGCGGAGCGAGCCCGGGCGATCGGAGACTTCCAGGGAGCGGTCCTGGCCTTCGATGCCGCGCGACACTCGGTCGCTGACCGGCAGCGGCCGTGGCATCGGGCTCTGATCACCGAACGGGCTGCCTGCTTCTACCTGGCCCACGGCATCGAACACACCGGCTTCGAGCTGCTGGCCCAGGCCCGCGAGCAGTACCAGGCCTGGGGGGCGAGCGCGAAGGTGGCCCGACTCGACTGGGCCTACCCGTCCCTGCGGCTGCGAGCCGACGCCGCCGGCGGGGATCTCGTCGACCTCCCCGGTGATCGCGCCCCCGGCCGCACGGCGGTCACAACGGGAATGCTGGACCTGGTCGGGATCGTGTCCGCGTCGCAGGCACTGAGCTCGGAGACCAGCATCGCCGGGCTGCGCTCGCGGCTGGTCGGCGTGCTCAGCGCGATGACCGGCGCCACCGGCGTGCACCTGCTGTCGTGGAGCGAGGACCAGCGGGACTGGCTACTGCCGGCACCCGACAGCGGCGCCACCGTGATCACCGCCCCCGGGACCGCCGCCACCGGCCACGAGCACGAGGCGCCCATGACCGTGCTGCGGTATGTCCAGCGCACCGGTGAGCCGCTGGCCGTGGCCGATGCCACCGGTGATGACCGGTTTGCCCGCGACCCGTACTTCACCGATGTCGACTGCTGCTCGTTGCTGGCGGTGCCCATCCTCAGCCGCGGCACGCCGCGGGCGGTGCTGCTGGTGGAGAACCGGCTCATTCGAGGTGCGTTCACCGCCGAGCGGCTGGACGCCGTCAAGCTCATCGCCGGCCAGCTTGCCGTTTCCCTGGACAACGCGCGCCTCTACGGCGAGCTGACCACCTCGCGCGCGCGGATCGTTGCCGCCGGGGACCAGGCCAGGCAAGGGATCGAGCGCGATCTGCACGACGGTGCCCAGCAGCGGCTCGTCTCGCTGGCGCTGCGGCTGCGCGCGGTGCAGGCGGGGGCGCCGCCCGATTCCGGCGAGCTGGTGGAGCAGCTGGACTCGCTGGTCAGCGAGGTGACGAGCGCGCTCGACGAGTTGCGTGAACTCGCCAGGGGCATTCACCCGGTTGTCCTGGTGGAGGGCGGGCTGCCCGACGCGCTGGAGGCAGTGGCACTGCGCAGCGCCGTCCCCGTCGAGCTGGCGGTCGCCGTCGAGGGCCGATTGCCCGAGCAGGTCGAGATCGCGGCGTACTACGTGGTTTCTGAAGCCCTGACCAACGTCGCCAAGCACGCGGCGGCCTCGGTGGTCGAGATCCGGGTCGACACCGCCGAGCGCGGCGGCTCCGACGTGCTCCGGGTGGAGGTGCGCGATGACGGACGCGGTGGTGCGACCGTGCCCGGCGGCAGCGGGCTACTCGGGCTCAAGGACCGCGTGGAGGCGCTCGGTGGGCGCCTCGTGCTCGACAGCCCACCCGGGGCGGGGACCACCTTGCGCCTCGAGCTCCCACTCACCATCGCGAACGGCGACGCCACGCTCGGCTAGGCACAGGCCGACCCGACCTGAACCCGCGATCCGGTTTACCCGAGGTACGGCGGCTCGGTGCTTTTGTTGCGTTGGGTGTGGGGAGCGGGCTTGTCAGAATGGGGGTGGGTCAGCGTTTTGTTGGTGTGGTGTGGGTGGCGGGTGGAGGATTGGTTCGCCTTGGCTGTGGTGCAATGCCGCTAAGTTAGGGCCTTACTGCTTCTTTGAATCGG
>Ga0193743_1000459_pt1 | contig 32288 bp, 33 predicted proteins | sample L2c2metaG_FD_143038 | JGI IMG/M metagenome (GOLD analysis project Ga0193743, IMG submission 143038) | Soil microbial communities from a riparian zone of the East river system, Colorado, United States - L2c2 | ecosystem: Environmental > Terrestrial > Soil > Riparian zone | place: USA: East River...
GGCTCTGGATCTCGACCGCGCCCGCGGTCGTAGGCCTACTCAGTAACCTCTGCAACATCGTCGGCGCGCCGAACTCCGTACCCTCCCACCGCACGACATCCCGCTGGACGGACATGTCCGCGCTCATTCACTCCCCGGTCGGGCGCCAGTCCTGCCTCAGCAGCTCGCGGTACTCACCGGGGAGCTGGGCGACCGTGTCATTGAACTCCTTCTCCCCGACCGCCTCACGCAACACGGCAAATACGGCCCTCGCGTGTGTGAACGCTTCCTTGCGGGGCCGTCGTTCGCGCTGAGCGACCTCGCCCAGGAACGCCTCGAGCGATAACCCCATGGCCCTCCCGCCGCTCCGGGCGACGCCCTTCTCCAGAGCGGGACGGAGTTCCACCGGCACAAACGGCGCTAGGTCCACCACCTGGCCCCCAGTGATCCGCATAGCGAGGACTTCCAGGACCGCTTCAGTGGCTTGCACGGCCAGGTCCCGATCGATCCCCGCGAGCTCCGCGACCCGGTTCACCCACTCCTCGAACGACAATGGCCCGGTGAACGGGGCGTCTTTCAACCCCGGCCGGGGCGCCTGCGCCACCGCCTCGTCGAGTAGCGGGCCGAAATCCTTCGGCAGTTCCGAGCGCACGTCGTCGAATTCGTCCGAGCCGATCGTGCTCCACAGCGCCGCAAAGACCGCTTTGGCTTCCCGCATGGCCTTTCCCCGGTCGACCCCGAGTCGCTCCTCCAGGCGCTTGATGAACCCCTGGAGGTGGAACGTCTGCCGACTGTCGTCGAGCTCGACACACGATCGCAGCTCCCGCGGTAAGCGCTCCGCAATGTCCTCGGCTTCACCCACCGAAATCCGCTGCGAAAGGGTCCGCAGCGTCAGGCAGGCGGCCCGCTCGGCCTCCGCATCCGGGACGTCGGCCCGCTCCCGGACGACCGTGATGAAGCCCTCGTAATCCATCGTCTCTCCCTCGCCGGAACCAGGGTCCGACAGTGCCACCGGGCAGAACCGGCAGCGTGGGTTCCTCGGGGCCAACCCCGGCACCCGGGTTGACCTCCCGGTAGCAGAGGGCGGCTGCCCGAGCGGGGGCGAGGTGATGGTGGTGCCGGCGCGCGCCCATGAAGAGGTCGACGCAAGAAGCAAAGTGTGTATGATTCTTGCTATGAGCGGTGATGCGGGCCAAGCGCGGTTCGACTACCCGGCCAGTGGCCGGTTCGGCTCCGCGCTCGCCCCGCCGCCGCTCGTGCTGAGCCAGGAACTCGCCAACACCATCGGCATCGGTCACCTGCCGGAAATCGTGGACCTTCTCGACGAGGTCGACACGGCGCAAGACTGGATCGACGCGGTCGTGCCGCACTGGTGCGCGTCGTTCGGAGCGAACGACCCACACCTGGTGGTCACGGCGGCCGAACTGCCCCTCCTGTGCGCCGCGCGGGACGCGGTCCGGTCACTGATCAGCGAACCCGAGGGCCCTGGCGGTGACGTGGTAATCGCGGGCACCGCCGCGGTGGCCGTCACGAGAGCGGGTGCGCACCTCGAGCCGGTCGGCTCGGGCGCGTCCTGGTTGACGGCGGCAATCGCCATAGAAGCCGCGAGCGCGCACGCTCAGGATTCGTTCCGGCGACTGAAGCTCTGTCACCAACCGATATGCCGGGTCGCGTTCTACGACCGTTCCAAGAACAACAGCAGGGTGTGGCACGACACGGCGACGTGCGGCAACCAGGTCAACTCCCGAGCGCACCGAGCACGACGTCGCCAGCAGGGCGCTCCAGAAGCGTAGAACGACGCGGTATCCGCCAGCGGGCGTCGCAACGAAATGCGCCGTCACGACTCACATCGGCATGCCCAAATCAAGTGCACGCCAGCCAGTCGAAATTCCAACCATGGAGGAAAAATGTCCGACGCAAAGACCTTACTGAAGGAATTCCTCGGCAGCATCCGTGACCCCGAAAAGGCATCATCCCTGTTCGCCGAGGACGGAGCATTCGAGATGCCCTTCTTCGTTTCACTGGGTCTGCCCAACCGCTTTGAAGGTCGCGAGGGTGTCAAGGGCCTCCTCGCCACGGTCCTCGAGTACTACCCCGACTTTGAGTTCAAGGACGAGGACATCACCGTCCTCATCGACACCCCGGACCAGGTGTTCGCGGAATACGCCGCGCACGCCACCGCCGCGGCGACCGGTCGGCTGGCCCACCATCTGTTCATGGGTCGCCTTGTTGCCAAGAACGGACAGATCACGCTGCTGCGCGAGGGCCTGAACACCGTCGCGGCGGCATCCGCGCTGCTCGGCGGCGGTGTACACGATCTCCCCGAGCCGACCGACGAGGTTCACGCCTTCTGACCGGCTTGCCCACTTAACGCGAGGGGCTTATCGGCGATGACAATACGACTTTTCACCGCATCGTCTCCCAAGATCGAAGGAAATGCCACAGGCCTGGAGCCGAGGGAGAGGGCACGGTACCGGGCGGCGGCCCGAAAGGGTCGCCTTATTTACCCGGGCCCACTCGGAGAGCTCGTTCACCGAGAGCTGAACGCGTACGCGGAATTTGGCTACCGCTTCAGCGACGACGGATTGATCCCGCGGCTGGCGGCGGCCATCAACGATGACGTCGAACAGCGGGCTGAGCCCGAACGGGTCAAGGAAGCGAAATAACCCCGCATCGCACTGATCGAAGCCGCCGATCGAGAGCAGGTCGGACACCTCCGTTGGGGTGGCGCCGCCGGCTCCGGGCGGGTCAACCTGATCGACACCCGCGACGTCGCGGATGTCACCCACGGTGTTGCGACACGGTCCGAGAGCGCCGCCCCGTCCGGTCGACCAGTTGGCTCGGCAAGCATCTGGCCGACTTCGGCGCCCGATAGAGCACACACGTCGGCGACATGCGTGATCGGTTGGCCCACCGGGTCCAACGCCCGCGCGTCGGTTCGACCTGCCGGGGTGCCGCGACTGTCCCACTGGACGGCGAAGGGTCAGAGCGTCAGCCCGACGCCGATCCACGCGGAGGTACCCGATGATCCTGGTGACCGGGGCGACCGGGCTCGTCGGCCACCACCTCCTCGAGGAGCTCGCCGATCTCGGTGCGCCGGCCACCGGCCTCGTCCGGGTGGAGGCACGCGGGCTGGGCCTGCCGGGCGGCGCCGACTACCTCGTCGGCACCCTCGACGATCCGGGGCCGTCCGATGTCCTGCGCGGGTTCGACCGCGTGTTCCTGCTCAGCCCGATGCACGAGGGGCAGGCCGAGCTGGAGATCGCCTTCGTCGACGCGCTGATCTCCGCCGGGCACCGGCCGCACGTGGTGAAGCTCGCCGTCGACGGGTTCCAGGACCCCGACTGCGAAGTGCGCTTCATGCGCAGCCACCGCCTGGTCGCCCGGCACCTGGACGCCATGCACATCCCCGTCATCTACATCGCGCCGAACCTCTACATGGAGAACCTGCTGTCACTGGCCGACGAGATGCGCGACCGCGGGCTGCTCGCGGTCCCCGGGGGCCACGCCAAGGTCGGCTTCGTTGCAACCAGCGATGTGGCCGCGGTCGCGGCACGGGTGCTCATCGGTGACCCGGAGGAGCACCTCGATCACGTGCACGTCGTGACCGGCCCGGAGGCGCTCAGCTACGCGGACGTCGCCGCGCGCCTATCGGCGGTGTTCGCGCGAGAGGTGGACTACCACGACCAGTCCTTGGCGGAGGCCCGCACCGCCATCCACGCTCGGGGGCTCGCCCCATGGGAGCGGGACGGGATGCTCGAGCTGCACGAGTGGGCGCGCCACGGCGGCTGCGCGACGGTCACCGGCACGGTGCGCCAGCTGACCGGGCGCGAGCCGCGGCCCTTGGAGGACTGGCTCGGGGAGTTGCGGGGCGCGTTCGTCGGCCGCCCTCAGGAGCTCTCACCGCCGCGCTTCTGATCGGGATCGACGGCGCTCACCACCGCGCTCACCACCGTGCTCACCACCGCGCTCACCACCGCGCTCACCACCGTGGGATCGGCGCGACCGCGACCGTTCCCGCGTCGCGGCGAGTTTTCTCGGTTGCGGTGTCCATGGCGGCGAGTGGGTGGTACGTCAGGTGGCTGGGATCGAGGCCGAGGTGTTGTGCGTCGGGGGAGTCGAGGAGTTCCAGCGCCTGCTTGCTGGCCAACAGAGCGCCACCCCGGGCGCACTGTTGGATCCGGGCGCACTCGTTCACCTCATCCCCGAGGGCGGTGACCTCGAGTCGGCCGCCGGGTACGAGTTGCCCGAGATAGACGCCTGGACCCCAATGCACCCCGGAGTTGATCTGGAGGACCGGTTCGGCCGGCAGGTTCAGCGAGCCCGCGGCCGCGTGAGCGCGCAGCCGCTGAGCGATCTCAATACACCCGGCGACCGCAGCGGAGGGGCCGCCCACGTCTTGGGCCAGCACAAACGCGGTCCAACCGTCACCAGCGTGCTTGCCGACAATGCCGCCATGCTCGGCGACCAGCGCGTCGAAGCTCGTCGTCAACTCACGGATGAGACCGAAGTACGCCGCGGTGGGCAGTGTCCTGGACAGCTCCCCGGAGGCCTGCAGATCGGCGAACAGGATCGCGGTGGCCCTGCGCTCGGGGTGGATCAGCCGGGCCATCCGTTCGTACATCGCCGCATCGCCCCGCCCGAGCAAGGCGACCAGGCTGGGCCGCAGATCCAGGTACATCAGGACCATGGTTCCGATGAGCTCCCCGGTCTGGTCGCGCAGGCTCGCAGCGACGAAATCGATCGGGAACGGCGGAAGCCCCGGCTGCACGTAGTCGATGGAACCGGTGCGCACCGGTGGCGGCGCGACCGGCTCGACGCCCGCGAACAACTCTGCGAACTCCGCTGGCAGTGCCTCGCGCGCGTCCGGGGGCAGCTCGTCGGTGCCCAGCCATGGCAACACGATCTCCCGCGCTAGCCGCAGGCGGCTTTCCGGCGTGACCGCGTCCCGCCACGCCGACTCGAGGCCGAGGGCGGCGATGTGGCGGCCGATACCGAGGGGCGCGTCATCTCCCACTCCGAGGAAGCCGCGCAGTTCTGGCGACACCCACGCCAGCCGGTACTCATGATCGAGCAGGAAGCAGACCCTCCCGCTGCCCACCGAGAGCCGCTCGACGACCTGGGCCAGGCGCGGATCCATGCCGGTAGTGTCCCGGTCTTTCGCGCATCAGGTGGCGCTCGGGGCGCCCGCGTCGTCTCCTCCACGATCACGTGGTCGCCCACCGCGTAGACGCCGTGGAAGGTGACGGTGACATCGCGGGCGAAGAGTCGGGGAAAGTCCTCGGCGATGAACTGGGCGATGGCTTTCCCGCCGACCATGTGGCTGGGAACGTCGAGCGCGGCAGCGGTGGCGTTGCCCTCAGGGCGGCAAAGCTGGCGGAAATCCGACCTGACCGCCGCTAGACGCGCGCCCTATCGTGCAAAGGGTAGGCCGGGTAATCGCACGGAGGAGGCAGCGGTCGGGTCAGCTCGGCACGGGGCCATTGCAGATCCCGGTTGTGGATCATCCGGGCGAGGATGAAGCCGCCAGCTGTCCCTCCGGCGAGGAACGCTCCGATGAAACTGGCAAGGAGCGGCAAGGTACCCAAGACGCCCACCCTCTGAGGGTTGCAACACTGCGACCCCTGCAAGCTAGCCCTGTTGGGCGGGCTGCGTAAGCTACTAAAGTGGAACGTGTTCTGCGTTCGCGTCAGGCGATCGATTTCCTACTACGTCGATGCGGTGAAGCTGATCGGTGCAGGTAGCGGCGCGCCGGGTTTGGGCTCGATGAAGGCCATCGCACGCTCGGTCATCGCGGTGATGGTCAGGCTCGGGTTCACGCCCACGTTGGCCGGGATTGCCGATCCGTCGCACACCAGCAGGCTCTGGTAGCCGAACACTTCCTGCCGAGCATTGATCACACCGGTCTCCGGGGTCTCTCCGATGACCGCACCACCGAGCAGGTGGGCAGTACTCGGGATCGAGAGCACCGCCTCGGGCGTCGCGGCCTGAACGATCCCGCCGATCCGCTCGGCGAGCCAAGCGCCGGCCTCGTAGGCAGCGGGCACCGAGTCGGGGATCGGGTTGTCCGGGTCCTGCTTGGTGGTCAGCACCGGGAACCCGCCAGGCAGCCGGAACTTCACCCGCAGCATGATCGAATTCTCCACGGTCTGCATCACCAGCAGGATCACCGTGCGCCCCGACCACTTGCGAACCCGCATGCTGCGCAGGAAGTTCCGGGGGTGCCGCAGCACGTTGAGCAGGAAGAAGAACGGCCGGGTGCCGCGGCTGCCCGCGACGGTGGCCAACGACAGGATCAGCGACTGGGTGTCGCCGTTGCGGCCGTAGGTCACCGGCTCGATGTGCGTGTCGGGCGCGGGGTAGATGCTCGAGGTGATCGCGATGGAACGGGCGAAGTCGTGCGTGTCGTCGTTCGCGGTGACCGCCAGGATGGACTCGCTGTTGGTACGTACCAGCGTGCCGAGGCGATCCGAGACCTTGGGCAGCGCGCCGGAGAACTTGCAGCGCTGGAGCAACCGGTTGGTGCCCAGCGCGCCCGCCGAAAAGACCACTCCGCGCGCGGTCATAGTTTGCCGGTCCTTGCGCGCCCACCGACCGGATCGGACGCTGGTCACCGCGTACCCGTCGGAACCGTCGCCCTCGCCCAGCGGGCGCACGTCGACCACGGTGCGTTCCGGCATGATCGCGGCGCCCCGGCGCTCGGCGAACCACAGGTAGTTCTTCATCAGGGTGTTCTTCGCGTTGTGCCGGCAACCGACCATGCAGCTGCCGCACCTGATGCAGCCGGTGCGTTCGGGGCCCTCGCCGACGAAGAAGGGATCCGGCACGGTCTTGCCAGGGTCGCCGAGGAAGACGCCGACCCTGGCCTGGGTGAATGTTTCGCCGAAGCCCTTCTCGGTGGCGTACTGCTTCATCAACTCGTCGGCCGAGGACTCCTGGTCGTATGGAACGACGCCGAGCATGTGTTCGGCCGTGTCGTAGTGCGGCGCCAGTTCGGCATCCCAGTCGGCGAGCCGGGCCCACTGCGGGTTCTTGGCGAAGTCCGGTCGCGAGCGGTACAGGGTGTTCGCGTAACCGAGCGAGCCGCCACCCACGCCACACCCGGTGGCCACGAAGACGTCCTTGAACAACGTCAGCCGCAGGATTCCTTTGAGGCCCAGCAGCGGCATCCAGTAGTACCGGCGCACCTGTGCGGTGGACTCGGCGAAATCGGCGTCCTCAAACCGTTGTCCGCACTCCAGCAGGCCGACCCGGTAGCCCTTCTCGGTCAGCCGCAACGCCGACACACTGCCGCCGAAGCCCGAGCCGATCACCAGCCAGTCGTAGTCGAACCCGTCGACGCTCATCCGAGGCCACCTTCCACACCGCACCGTGCACGGACGAACGCGGCGTCTCCCCCTGTGCCAGTGCTGCAGAATACCGGAGCTCGCGGGTCGCGAAAGTGATCGCGCCGACCCCGCTGACCTGGCGCGTCGCCGCTGGCGCCGGTTACCGCGGCGTGTGTGCCGGGGGCCCGCCAGGTTCGCCTCGGTCTGATGGAGACCTGCTCTGCGCTTCCAGGCTCAGGCTGGGGGGAGAGCGTCGACGACTGTCTGAAAACGCCTCGGGTCGAAATAGTCGTGATACGCCCGGATCAGATCGCCCTCGAACAAGAAGACCGCGATGTTGTCGTTGGTGTATTCAGTTCCGCCGGTGATGGTGGCGCGGACCCGGTACTCCACCGCCACCGCGTTCGAGTTGGTGGCTGGGTAGATTCCGGTCAGCTCGTAGTTGAACGACTCGAAGTTGCGAAACAGGGTTCGGAACCCGGCGAGGATGGTGGCTCTACCGTCGATGCTGGTGGGAAACCCGTCGGGCGGGTAGGGCACGATGATTCGGCCTTGTTCGTGCCATAGCTCCCCCCATGCTTCGATGTCCTTGCGGTGCATCAGCTCGAAGAACCGGCGCACCGCTTGCACGTTGTGTTCGCTGGGGTTCAGCCGCTCGTCTTGGCCGCTTGTGGCCAGCCATGCGGCCCCGGCGAGGCCGGTAATCGCCGAGCCGCCCGTGGCCGCAAGGACTGTTCGTCTGGTCGCCTTCGGCCGGTACGTGCTCTGGTCCCCGGCGGTGTCGGGGTCAGGCACGACCGAACGCATTCAAGAACGCGGCCGTGTCGAAGTATTCGGTGAAGTCTGAGATCTTCCCGTCCTTCAGTTGGAATATCGCGACACCGCGGTTTTGGTATGTGCCGCCGGTGCGAAGCTGAATATCCAGGGTCCAGGTAGCCATGGCGCGCTGTGGATCGCTCATGGGTTCGGGCTGCCAGGTGAAGCGGGTGTCGCCGAAGAGCGCGAAGAACTCACGGAGCGAGGAGACGATCGCGTCACGACCGACGGTCTGACCTGGCGCGCCTTCGGGGGTGACCGGCACCCGGTAAACCGCGTCCGGCGTCCACAGCGCGGCGAACGCTTCAATGTCTTTGGCCTGCAGGGAGCGGTAGAACGCATGCACCACGTCCACGGCGACGTCGTCCGGCGCCGTGGCCGCCCGTTGGTCCGCGAGCTGTGTGGCCGCGGAGCTCGGCGGCACCTCCGAGGAGGGCGTGATCACGAGGTAAGCAGCCAGTACCGCCGCGGCGGCCGCAACTCCGACGAGCCCGCGCCTCAGCATGGCGGGATTGCGCATTCGGTAGTTCCTCTCGATAAGCCCGGTGCAATTTCACGGGCGAAGAAGTCACCACCGACAGTAGATAGCAATCGTCGGCTTGGAATGTACGTTCTTGCCCCGTTCCGGAGCTTGTCTACCCGCGCGGCGAGCGGCGGTCGCGCTGGGCACCTCGGGCGTAGACACCCGGCGCTACCCCGACGTATCGCCTGAAATGGCGGGTGAAGTGGCTCAGATCGAAGAAGCCCACGTCGTAGCCGATGTCGCTGACCGATCCGCCGGCGAGCAGGCGTCGTTTCGCCAGCTCGATGCGCAGCTGGATCTGGTACGAGTGTGGCGGTATCCCGATGCTGGCACTGAACAGTCGAGTCAGCCGGTACGGGCTCAGGCCGCTGACCTGGGCCAGATCGGCCAACGAGATGCTTGCCGTCAGGTTCTCGTGCAGGTAGTCGCGTGCGATGCGCACCGCTCTGTGAGCTGTGGGCATCGACCGGCTGCTGGCTCGGACCCCGCTATACCGCGCGACCAGGTTCGTGAGCATGTCCAGTAGCCGGACATCCTGGTCCAGCGTCGAGAATGGAGCGGCGAGCCGGGCGTGCAGGCGGACGAATCGCTGGATCAGCGCGGTGTTGTCGACGAGGAGTTCGCGAAAGGCAGGCTCGCCGACGCGTCGCTCGTCCAGGGCGCCCGCGGCGTCGCGGAGCGCATTGGGATGGACGTAGAGCGTCAGGTGGTTCGAGTCCCTCACGCGGCCGTCAGGATCGCGAGGGGTGTGTGCTTCGCCCGGCATGATGATCGAAAGCGTGCCGGGCGGCACGACGTGGTACGCCCCTCGGTAATGAACGCCTCCCGGTACTTCCAGATTGAGGTTGAGCTGGTACTCCTGGTGCGCGTGGCTGGGCAGGACCACCGGAGGGCCCGGCGGATAGCGGTACCACTCCAGCAGAACGTCGTTGCGCAGCAGACCCAGTGCGTCCGGGGGAGTGCCGGCACCCGGTGAGGCGCGACTCGACCGGGCGGGCGTACTCACACAAATGACCCTAGCCGCGGTGTCTCCCAGGGCGTCGCCATCAGCTGAACTTGACGATCACTTCCTCGCGGAGCCGTTCGAGCGCGTCCAACCGCCGCTGACCGTCGCCCAGCACGAAGTCCGGAATGATCAACTCGTCGATGCCCGCCTCGGCGTAGCGGCCGCAGGTGTCGAGCACCTCCTCGGCACTGCCCATCACGGTCGGCAGCGGGCCCGCCATCAACCGCTCGCGACGCTCCTCGGCCTCGGTGTCCCCCGGTACGACGACCTCGATCAGCGCCTGGGTGGATCGGCGCACGGTGCCCGGGTCACGGCCGATCTTCTCGCAGTGCCCTCGGAACACCTCGCCCTTGTGCACGGCGGTCTCCGGCAGGCCCCAGTGATTCCACTCATCGGCGTACTTGGCGATGATGCGGAGGGTGACCTTCTCCCCGGCGCCGCCGATCAGCAGCGGCATCGCGGCCGGCTTGGGCTCCAGCGGCGCATCGGACAGCTGGTAGTACTTCCCGGCGAAGTTCACCCGCTCCTGGGTGAGCAGGCCCTTGAATACCTGGCAGGCCTCGTCGAAGCGGGCGAGCAGCTCACGCGGCGGCAGCAACTCGATGCCGTACGCCTGGTGCTCGTTGACCTGCCAGCCGGCGCCGACACCGAGCACGAACCGGCCGTTGCTGATCTGGTCGACGGTTGCCGCCCAGTTGGCCACGACAGCTGGGTGCCGGTAGTTGTTGCCCAGCACCAGCGAGCCGAGCCGGACCTGCTCGGTCCGGGCGGCCAGCGCGGACAGCAGCGCCAGGCCCTCGTTCGTCGGGACTCCGACGCCGTCCTCGCCATTGGCCATGAAGTGGTCGGCGATCCAGACGCCGTGCCAGCCGGTCCGGTCCGCGTACTCGGCGGCTTCGAGGATGTCGTGCCACGGTCGTGAGGCGGCGGGCCACAAGGAGAAGTCCATGCCTCCGACGGTAGTACTTCTCCCGGATTCGGCATCTCGACCTGCTCAGCGTCAGGTCTTGTGGATGCGCACGTTCGCGTTCATGCCGGGCACCAGGGTGACGCCGTTGGCGTTCATGATGGTGATCTTCACTGGGATGTACTGGTCGATTTTCTGTGGGTTGGACGGGTCACTGTCCGGGCTGGGGAAGAAGGAGAACTCCCCGGCGGTGGAACCTTGGATTTCCGAGACCTGACCCCCGACCGTGACTCCCGGGAAGGCATCCACCGAGATGTCGACCAGTCCGCCGACGCGGACCTCGGCGATTTCGGTTTCCTCCACGCGCGCGGTGAGGTAGATGCTGTTGAAGTCGTAGGCGGTGGCCAGTTTGGTGCCCGCGAGGACGTACTGACCAGCAACGGTGTTGTTGACCGCGATCGTCCCCGCGCCGGGGGCCCGGACGGCCCGCTTGGGCTGCGCGCCGCCGCCCACCCCCTGGATCCGCCCGACCAGCTCGTTCTCCCGGATGACCGATCCTTGGCTGAGTGCCCAGTCCGCGATCGTTCCGGTGGTGGGTGCGTTGATCTCAATCTTGTCGCCGTCGACCTGCGCGTTGTCGGTGGACACGTAGTGCCTCGAGTGCAACAGGTAGGTACCGGAGAGTGCCGAGGCTTCCAGCAGGCTCACCAGGGCAATAACGAGCAGCCCGATCTTGGTCGAGCGCTTCAACTTGTTCGACCGCTTGGGCGCGACCGGCAGCATGTCCGAATCCTTCGTGTAGTGGCTCTACCAGCGACGCGGACTTCTAATGGACCATGGGTTTCTCGGCGCCCGTGGCTGGTGCTCCCCGGCGAAGGAACAGCGCCAGCACCACGCCGGAGAGGGTGACGCAGCCGGCGATGAAGAACGAATTGCTGTAGGTCTGCGCCTGGACCTGCAGGGTGAGTTGTTGCCACAGCGGAATCAGCCCGGAGGGCCCCTGTGCCTGCATGGCGACGATGCGCGGGTCGGCGTCCGCGCCGTTGCTCTGCAGCAACGCGGACCGGTCCGCCATGAACTGTGCTTGGTTGGCGGTGACCATCGCGGTCATCAAAGCCAGACCGAAAGCCGAGCTCACCCGCTGCACGAGGGTGTTGACCGTGCTCCCGGAGTCCGAGGTCGCGGCGGGCAGGGTGGACAACCCGCCGGTCATGATCGGCATGAAGGCCAGCCCCAGCCCGGCAGCCATGACCATCATGCCGGCGATCAGCTCAGGACGGCTGATGTCGATGTTGATCCGGGACAGCATGAGCAGCCCGGTGCCGGTGAGCGACAGCCCGATGATTGCCGGCCAGCGCGCCCCGAACCTGTCATACAGCTGGCCGGCCAGCGGCATGAGCACCATCATTGTCATGGCTTGCGGGAGCAGCGTCAGACCGGTGTTCCACGGGGTCAGCCCCTGCGCGTTCTGCAGGAACAGCGGTATGTAGAACAGCTCCGCAAAGAATCCGATCGACAGTGCGCTGACCAGCAGCAGCGAGTTCACGAACGGCCAGTAGGCGAAGATCCGGATGTTCAGCAGCGGGTGCTTGATCTGCAGCTCGACCACCACGAACAGCACCATCAGGTTGACCGCGACGGCGAACAGGATGAGCACCGGGTAGCTCGTCCAGCCCCAGCTGGAGCCCTCTTCCAGGGCCAGCAGTAGGGAGAACAGGCTGCCCGCGATGCAGAAGAACCCGATGAAGTCGAACGGCTTGTCCGGTTCGGCTGGGACCTTCGCCAGCACAACCACGGCGGCCAACGCGCCCAGGATGCCGATTGGCACATTGATGTAGAAGATCAGCCGCCAGTCGACGTACTCGACGAAGTAGCCACCGAGGGTCGGCCCGATGCCCGGGGCGACGACCACGCCCAGCCCGTAGAGGCCCATCGCGGCGCCGATCCGCTCCCTCGGGACCAGTCGGTACACCAGCGTCAGGCAGGTGACCGGAATCAGCCCACCCGGTATCGCCTGCATGATTCGGAAGAAGATCATGGTGCCCAGGTCACCGGACAGGCCGCACAGCGCGGACGCCACGGTGAACAAGACCAGGGACCAGATATAGAGCCGTTTCAATCCGACCCGGGCGCCCAACCAGGCGCTCATCGGCACGATCACGCCCTCGGTCAGGGTGTAGGAGGTGCTGATCCACTGGATGCTCTCGGTGCTGACCCCGAACTGCTTCTGGATCACCGGTATCGCGACGTTCACGATGCTGGTGTCCAAGATCGACATGAACATGCCGACGATCAGGACCAGCAGCGGCAGGCCCCACCCCTTGGGCGGGCGATGCACCTCCGGTTCGGGGTTCAACGCCGGCGGCCGCCGTGGTGGCGGGCCGGACGGCCCGGATCCGTTTGCGGCGACCGGCGCCGAGTGGCTGGCGACCGCGACCGAGGTATTCCCCGCTTCGCCTTCGCCCCGATCGTCCTGGGCGACTCCCGACGCTCTGGCGCCACCGGTACTCGACGTTGACATTGACTGCCCCTCGATGCAGGTACTGAAGCCGAGCGGCACCGACCGGCGAGGATTAAGCGGGGACCTGGCCCCGGTTCAATACCACAGTCTACGCACAGAAACGGGGAGCGATCCACGCTTAGGGCTATGATGCAGATCATGAGCGTGGAGGGAAGAACTGGGCTGCGGCGTGACGCGGCGCGCAACCGGCAGCTGCTGGTCGACGCCGCCGGCGAAGTGCTGCGCGAACAGGGCCTGGATGCGCCTCTGGACGAGATCGCGCGCCGTGCCGGGCTGGGCAATGCCACCCTGTATCGACACTTCCCGACCCGCGAGCGACTGTACGAAGCGGTGTTCGCCGAGGCGAGCGAGATCGTGGACCGCATTCGCGAGCGGACACTCCAGCTCGATGACCCTTGGCTGGCGCTCGTCACCTACTTCGAGGAGGCGTGCGAGTTCATCACCACAGACCAGGGCCTCTGCGATCTGATGATGCAGGGAGCGCCCCGTTCGCCGGTGCTCAACTCGTTTCGGGTCAAGGCCGACACGCTCGTGCAGACCCTGCTGGACCGGGCCCAGGAGCACGGAGTGGTCCGTGGCGACATCCGGTTGACCGACGTGCTGTTCATCCTGGCTTCACTGGCGCGGGTGCTCCCGGCCAGCGCGACCATCTGTCCGGAGGCCTGGCATCGACACCTGGCCATCACTCTCGACGGACTGCGCCCACGCGACGGAGCCGACCTCCCGCCCACCTCGCTGAGCTACGAGCAACTCATCGAGCTCGGCCAGTGCTTCCATCAACGTCGGTCGACCCCGCTGTCGCCCGACTGCCCCTAGTAATCTTCAGCGGTAGCCGAGGGTGATCTTCCCCTGCGCGGGGGCCGGTCGCACCGCGGCGTCGAAGGCCTTTTGCGCCGCTCGGACTGGATGCACGTCGGTCACGTACGCCTCGGCCAGGCCCGGATGGCCGTTGAGGTAGTCGGCCGCGGCCGTCAGCATCCGGGGGCGCTCCAGGGTCAGCCCGGACATGAGCGTCAGATTCCGGCGCAGCATGAGCTCGAAGTCGATCGGGTAGATCGCCTCGTCGGGCACGCCGAACGCGAACACACAACCGCCCACCACACACCCGCTGAGCGCATGGTTCACCGTGGCCGAGTTGTGTCCGATCGCCTCGATGACCAGGTCTGGCCGGTCGTCTGGTTTCAGCTCGGCGACCCAGCGACGCGTGGTGGCGTGAATTGTCTCGTCCAGGCCGAATGCGGGGGCGAGTGCCGAGCGGTCAACCGCGTCGACGCCGACCACCGAGGCGGCACCGGCGGCCCGCAGCACGTGGGCGAACAACAGCCCGATAGGGCCCAGACCGAGCACCGCCACCCGGGCTGCACGCACCCGCCGCAGTTGTTCCACCGTGTACAGCACACAAGCCAGCGGCTGCAGCATCACCTCCCGCTCGGGCGGGAGCCCGGTGCTGGCCGGGGCGAGGTCGTCCCCGTGCGAGACGATCAGCTCGGCCAACCCGTCGAAGTTCGTCGCCCAGCCAACCACCCGGCTGCCCACCTCATGTGCCGGATCGCGGGAGGCCACGACTCGACCGACCACCTCGTGCAGCGGGGCGCCCGGCATGGGCGGGCCGAACACGCTCATCGCCGGGCCCGCCGGCGCTACCCCCCGGAACGTGGGCAGATCGCTACCGCAGATGCCGCCGGCCAGAACCTCCAGAAGAACTTCGCCAGAGTTGAGGTCTCCCTCGCCGGGAGCGGGAACATCCACCTCGGCGAGGGTGTACGGCGCCACCACCTGCATCGCCCACATGTATTAAGGCCTCCGATCTCGTGTGGCGCCGCCCCGTCGCGGACCGATGTGGCCGACGCGACCACCACTAGAGCATGCCGTGTGGGTTCGCGGGTGCTTCGGGGATCGGCTGGACGACCCGCAGCTCAATCCGGCGAAACTCCCCGCGTGACCGCCCGCGTCCTGGTGGGCCGTGACGAACTCGGCGAACGAGCGCGGCGGGCGTCCGGTGACCGATCGGACGGTCGAGGTGACGCGGTCTTCCGCGCCGCGTCGGATGTCCGCGTCGAGGCCGGCGAGGATCTCGGCGAACTCCGCCGGAATGCCCGCCGCGATGAGCCGCGCGGTCAGCTCGGCGGTGCTGACCGGCCGGTGGCGGACGGTTCGTCCGGAGCTCTCGGTGATGATGGCGGCGGCATCGGCGTAGCTGAGCGCCTCAGGCCCGGTGATCACGTGCGCGGTGTTGTGCGGCACCCGGTCCAGCAGCGCGCGAGCCGCGACCGCGGCGATGTCAGCCGCGTCTACAAAGGCCACCCGGCCTGCTCCGGTTGCGGTGACAATCTCCCCACTGGCCCGGATGCCGGCCGCGAGCGGGTGCTCGCCGAGGAAGTTCTGCATGAACCACGACGGCCGCAGCACCGCCCACTCCGGCACAGAGGTGCGCACCATGCGATGCAGGACGCCCAGGCTGGGCGCGCCCTCGGCGATCGCGGACGAGCTCAGCAACACCACGCGCCGCACCCCCGCCCGCAGCGCGGCGGCCAGGAAGGGCTCCACCAGCGGCGCCGGATCCGCCACGCCGACCGGGGCGACCAGATAGATGCAGTCCACGCCGGCGACCGAGGGGCGGTGGCTGGCCGGGTCGGCCCAGTCGAACCGCACGTGCGCGCCGTCGCTCGGCTTTCTGGTGGCGACCCGCACGGCCGCCTGGCCGCGGAGCAGGGTGGCGAGCCGGCTGCCGGTGGTGCCGGTGCCTCCGGTGATCAGCACCGCGGGTGCGTTGCTCACCGGCTCGATGCCCCGCCGGCGAAGGATGCGGTGAGCTCGTCGAGCCCGCCCAGCACCTCGGCGGCGGCCAGCGGGCTCCAGTAGTCGCGGTAGCGGGTGATCTCCCCGTGCCGGGCGGTGATCACCGCGATGTATCGCAGCCGATAGGTCCGGCCGGTGCGCACCGCCGTGCCGGCCACCTCGAACTCGGTGACGACCACCTCCGGATCGGTGGTGTCGTGGACGGTCAGCTCGGTGATCGCGCGCGGGTCCAGGTGCTCGGGATAGTCGCGCAGGTACTCCCGGACGGCTTCGCGGCCGTCCAGCCGCGGCGGGTACCCGGCTGAGGCGAACGGGAACTCGAGGACCCCGTCGGTGGCCCAGAGATCGGCGAACCCGGCCATGTCCTTGGCCAGCAGCAGGCGCAGCGCCTCGTCGACCAGGTCACGGGTGGTGCGATTCGGTTCAGGCATGGCCAGCGCTCCCGTCATCGTGGAAAGGACGGTACGGCACCGCCCCGTCCATGACGTTACGCGGGACGGATCGGTCCCGTCCATGCCAGAAAAGAACTGACTTGCGGCAGCGGGCAGGAGTGCTGTCCCCTTAGCGCCCCGGCCAGGAGGTGCCCAGGATGGCGAATCGCCCCGCCGAGGCGTGGACCAGCCACCAGGCATACGAACCGTATGTCGGTCGGTGGAGCCGGTTGGTCGCGCCACGCTTCCTGCGCTGGCTGCCGGCCGGGCCGCCGTCGGCGTGGTGTGACGTCGGCTGCGGGACAGGCGCGCTGGCACAGGCGATCCTGGCTACCCAGGATCCGGTTCGGGTACTCGGCGTGGACCCGTCCGAGGGGTACCTGGCCGCGGCCGGGCGAGGCGCCGAGGATCTCCCGTTCGAGGCGGCGGTGGGCAGCGGCTCGAGCATTCCCGCCCGGGATGGGGAGTTCGACCGGGTGGTGTCGGCCTTGGTGCTCAACTTCGTACCCGACCCCGCCGAGGCGCTCGCCGAAATGCGCCGGGTGACCCGACCGGCCGGGTTGATCGGCGCGTACGTCTGGGACTACGCCGAGGGCATGCACATGATCCGCGCGTTCTGGGACGCCGCGGTCGCGCTGGATCCGTCCGCCGCCGAACTCGACGAGGCCCGCCGCTTCCCGCTGTGCCGCCCGGAACCGCTGCACGCGCTGTTCGCCTCGGCGGGGCTGATCGACGTGGACGTCGCGCCGATCGAGGTCCCGACGCTGTTCGCGAACTTTGACGACCTGTGGCAGCCGTTCCTGGGCGGCCAGGGCCCCGCCCCCGGCTACTGCGCCTCGCTGTCCGAGGACGGTCGAGGTGCCCTGCGGGAACAACTGCGCGGGATGCTGCCCCGGCGAACCGACGGCACGATCCCGCTGCAAGCCCGGGCTTGGGCGGTGCGCGGATACGTCCCGGAGCGATGAAGCTCGCCTGGTCACTGCCTGTGATCAGCCGCCCGCGAAAAGTACACCCTTGGGCGGTCGTTCCAGGGACCAGTTTCATCGCGCCGCCTGGGCGGGAAACCCTGGGGATGGCTAAAGGGAAGGCGAAAGACGACCTCAACCAGCGCGCGGGTGTCCTCGAAGACTGGCTTGACGTGCAATCTTTCGACGGTCCGAGCGCCGACATCGACGGTGACTACCTCCGCGCCATCACAGTGTTGGCGCTGGTGGAAGCGCCAGAAGCTGAGCTCGCCGACGCGGTCAAGCGCGCGCGAGAAAATGGCTGGAGCTGGACTCCAATTGCACTGGCCATCGGCACCACCCGCAAGCACGTAGTGGAGCGCTTCAGCCGAGCGATTGGACATCCGGTCACCTCACGGTTGCCACGGCAACGGCAGCGGCGGTGACACCTCGCCGAGGCTTTCCCGTTTTGCCGGGACGATCGGCGGGCGAGAATGTCCGGTGTGGCCAGCCCGCGGCTTCCTGCTCGTTGCGGCCTTCCTGCAAGCCTTGGACGGCGGCGACCCCACCACGGCGTTTCCGCTGGCCAGGGAGGTCGCGGAGATCGGGCGGCGGTTCGACGACAAGGACCTCCTGGCGCTCGGTGTGCTCACGCGTGGCCAGGGGTCACTCGCGCTGGGCGACATCGACGCCTGAAGCAATACCCAGCTGATCGCGCTACCTCAATCCCGCCGCCAGTCGGCGAACCAGCTGATCCAGCGTCGTTGACCAGGGGTTTCCACAGCGCGGGGTCGGTAGTGTCGCCGGGTCCAGTTGACCGCGTCATCGGCCGGGTGGCCGGCCAGGATGGCCATGCAGGCGATGACCGTTCCGGTCCGGCCGATGCCACCGACGCAGGCCACCTCGACTCGCTGCCGCGAGCGGGCCAGCAGGTACGCGTGCCGGATCAACGCGGCCGCCGCCTCGCTGTCGCGCGGGGTGCGGAAGTCCGGCCAGTCGATCCAGTCGGCGGGCCAGTCCGGCCGCCAGGCGGAGCCGCCGCGCCACGGGAGCCGGCCGCGCGCGCTGTCCGGCGGTCGGCCCAGGTATAGGCCGTAGTCGGGTGGCGGTCCGGAGGGCAAGGGCTCGCGGCGGCCTCGACCGCGCAGCATGGTTCCGTCGGGCAGGCTGATCGCGCCGACGAGCTGGTCCTCACTCACCGGTGCATCCGGGCAGGCGGCGTTCGAACCAGTCCGTTTCGATCCCGTCCTCCTCGGTCTGCCGCCCCAGGTGGACAAAGCCGGCCCGCTCGGCGACCGCGGCGGATGCGGGGTTGCGGGTGTCCGTCCTGATCACAGCTCGGCGCGCGCCGCGAGCAACCGCGTGCTGGCAAGCCAGCTGCACCGCGCGAGCCGCGAGACCACGTCCACGCCAGGCCGGGTAGATCCCGTAGGAGATGTTGACCTGGTCAGGAGCCAGGTACGGCTGGTTGAACTGCACCTCGACGGTGCCGGCCAACATCGCCAGCGCGCCGATTCGGATGCCGAAGGCGCGGATCGGGCCGTCCGCCTCCCACTCCCGCATGCAACGGCGCAGGTGCGCCTCGACCGTGTCACGAGTGCCTCGGCCGCCGTTGAGCCAGCGGGCCAGCGCGTCGTCCTCGCCGGCGAGGTGATCGTCGACGTCAGACAGCGTCAGCGGCGACAGTGTCACCTCGCCGTCGGACACCTCGTACCAGCCCACAAGACCATCTTCCTACCCGGCACAACTGGACACGCCGCCGCGCTCACCGCTGCCCGACCTGCCGGTTTCGCCGCACCCGTCTTGCCGCGGCGGGAACTCAGACGCCCGTTCCCGAGTTTTCTCTAAGTAAGTTCTCAGGAGGTGGGATGGCATGGCCAGTCCGTTCAAAATGTTCGGCGAGTTCCTGAAGAGTCCGCAGGGGCGCAGGATCACCGAGCAGGCCAAGGGGTACGCGCGGGATCCGCACAACCGGGCGAAGGCCAAGGAGATGATCGCCAAGCTGCGCGGCAAGGGCGGCGGGTCAGGGCGGCACTGATCGCCCGGCGGCGGAGGCGGGTCAGGGCTTGACCGCCTCCGCGACCGCCCAGCTGTCCTCATACAGGTGATACCGGTGGATCTTCCCGTCCCGGACGCTGAGGTGGATCGCGAACGGGGTGACGATGTCCCGCCCGGTCGACCGTACGGTGGACACCAGGTCGCCGAGCACCACCGCGTCCTGGTCGTCCGCCAGCACCTTCAGGATCTCGAACCGCTTGCTGTCCAAGTGCCTGGGTACCAGGGTGAAGAACTCCAGCATGCCCGCTGGGGAGTCGACGGCCGGGATCCACGGGATCCGCGGTGCGCTGGGGATCGAGAAGTCCACCTGCTCGGCGAACAACTTGGCCGCGCCCTCGGCGTCGCGGTCGTGCACAAGCTGGAATAGGTCCCGCACGAGGTCCGCGGTGGTTGGCATGCTCATGCGCGATGCAACTCCCGACCGCGGTGCGACTATTCCGATCATGGGGAGTCGCGATGAGGGTCATCGGAGCGCCGTTCAACTCGGCTGGGGTGCCGGACGGGGTCGCCGCCGCGCCGAGGGCGCTGCGCGAGCGGGGCCTGATCTCGGCGCTGTCCGCCGCCGGCTCGGCAACCAGCGAGGTCGACCCGCCCGGGGCGGCGCCGGCCGGGCTCGTCGACGCGGGTGATGTGGACACCGGGCCACCGGTCAGGGAACGGGACTCCCGCTCCCGGTTGCTCAACCTGAGTGCACTGACCACCACCACGGATGCGCTGCGCCACGCGGTCGCCGACACCCTGCTCGCCGGCGACCTCCCGCTCGTGCTGGGCGGTGACTGCCCGGTCCTGCTGGGTTGCCTGCGCGCCGCGCAGGACCTGAACGCCAGCGTCGGCCTGCTGTTCGTCGACGGACACGAGGATGCCTGGCCACCGGCGGTGAGCACGACCGGCGAGGCCGCGGACAGCGAGCTCGGGCTGGCCCTCGGTGCGCACCGGGCGGACCTCCCACCGGAGCTGGTCCTCGGTCTGCCCAGCCTGGACTCGGCCGCCGTGGTCGCCCTGGGACCCCGCGACGCCGACGAGTTGGCGGAGCATTCGGTGCGATCGCTCGCGGACACCATCACCATGCGTGGTCCCGGCCAGATATCCGCCGACCCGGTCGCCGAGGCGGCCTCGGCCACCCGGCGGATCCTCCAGGTGGTGGACAGCTGGTGGCTGCACATCGACTTGGATGTGCTCTCCACCGAGGCCCTGCCGGCGGTGGACTATCCGCAACCCGGGGGGATCTCCTGGTCCGACCTGAACGCGCTCACCAGGACCGCCCTGACGGCGCCCGGCTGCGTCGGGATCACCCTGTGCATCTACAACCCCGACCTGGACCCAACCCGGCGGCACGCCGACCAGATCGTGAGCTTCGCGGGTGCCCTCGCCCCGACCGCTAGCCGACGTTGATGCCCAGTGCTCGGGCCGCCCAGCCGAGCGTCTCGTCGGCCCAATCCAGGATTCCCATGGTGGAGTCGACATTGGGCGGAGGGCGGCGGATGAGGGTGTCGCGGCGGATCAACCGCTCGAAGTCGACCGAGGGGTCCGAGCGCGGGTTCCCATTGGGGTGTCGGAACGTCACCCCCGCCGACACCATGATCTTGATCATCTCCTGGGCGAGGATGCCGTACGCGGCGGTGGTCGGGTGCACGCCGTCGAGGGAGAACAGCCCTCCGGTCGCCCGCTTGCCGCCCGCGTTGCTGGTCAGGAAGTAGGAGTTCGGCGTCGGGTTGAGCGCTCGCACCGCGTCGGGCAGCGGGTACGGCGTCCACCACGCGGGCCGGGCGGCGGGGTCCTCGATGTAGCGCCGCGCGGCCAGTCGGTCCAGCAGGCCCGCCACGTCGAGCAGGTGCCAGTCGCGGGGGGTGCCGTCGGTGCCGGTCCGGGCGTCGTGCACGGCATGCTCGATCGCCTCGTTGTACATGTCGATCGCGGTGTCCACCGCCCGGGCGTCCTTGTCGGTGAGGTGTTTGTCCCGGTCCGGATTGAAGTGTTCCTCGTCATTCCACGGGCGGGCGTAGTAGGGGAAGTAGCGTGACCCCGGCGCGACCTTGGACTTGCCGACGCCGCGAGCCAGCGGCGCGATGGTGACGTGCGGAACCGTGCACCAGATGACGTGCCGGGCGGAGATCGCCTTGACCTTGGACACGATCTGCGCGAGCTCGGCGGCGAAGTGCGTCGGAGTCCACACCGTGTAGGTGCCTTTGCTGCTCAGGCTGGCGTACTCAGGTCCGGACCAGATCACCTGCAGCCGGGTCACCGCGCCGAGCGCGTTGTTGGCGCCCAGGAACACCACCAGCGTCTCGATGCCGCTGTCGGTCGAGGCGTCCCGGTCCTCGCCGAGAGCCCGCGCCGCATCGAACACGGTCATCTGGCTGGTTTCGTCCGACCAGTGCGGCAGGACCCGCAGCGCGGCGCGCTCGCCGGCGTGCTCGACGATCTGATTGAGCAGGTTGTCGCTGGGCGTATCGATGATCGTCCGGCAGTTGGCCGCGGTGCGCTCCAGTGCATCGCGCAGGTTCCAACCGAATACCGCCAGGCAGTGGTTGATGCTGGCGACCACCGGGGCGATGGCGCCCGGCCCGCGCTCCCAGTAATCCTCCACCTCGTCCATGAACCGGCGCGCCTCGAACAGCGCCCTCGGTAGCTCCCAGATGCTGGTCTTGGCGCCGAACCGGTCGGCCAGATCACGCAGCAGGTACTCCAGGTTCAGCGGCAGCCCGCCCGGGCCCGGATAGCGCGGGTAGCGGTACTGCTCCAGCCAGCCGAGCTCGTAGGCGATGATCGCCGGTACCGACAGGTCGGTGTTGAACACCGCCCCGCTCTGGAAACCGTGCAGCAGGGAGTCCCCGATCGCCACGATCCGATTGCGCGGCGACCCGGTGCCGACGGTGGCAACCGGCACGCCCAGGGTCGGGTCGAACGCCGGCACCCTCGGTGGCCGCTCGGCCCGCGCCCTGACCTCGGCCGGAGTGTCTGTCGGGAGAAGATCAGCTACGTCAGGCATGCGCACATCACCTCGACACGTCGACAGCGCCGGCTCGGCGGAGGCCTCGACCCAGCCTGGTCCAGATCGACGAGAAACGCGAGGTGTTACCGCACGCGTACCCACGGGAGGCAGCCGTGGGACTTGAACGAGCGGTCCGACCGCTTGATGGTGATGGTCACCGGTCCGCGCGAGTTGTCGTTGGCGATGATCGAGCTGACGTCGCCGGCGTCAGCGGAGGACCGCTCCCAGTAGCAGTTCGGCAGCCTGTCCTGGAGTGGCCCGGCGGAGTGGTAAACGCCCGGGTCGATGTCGTAGCCGACCAGGAAAGTCCCGTCACCGTACTGGAGGTGGGCGGTGCTTGAGGCGGGTAGCGTGATCACTCCCAGTGACGAGTCGAACGCTGTGGCAATCGAACCGCTCGACCCATCGCCGGCGATCGCGAGCACGGCCACCAGGCTGCCGAGCACGGTCCCGGCAATGCTGAGCATCTTGCCGCCCGAGCGGCCGGCAGCCACCCGCACCCCCGCCGGGATGGCCAGACCCACCGCGACCAGGCCGAGCAGGAACGCGAGTGGCCGGCTGGAGTCGACGAGCAGGAATGGGACTCCGATCAGGGCGATCACCAGCGCGGCCACGGCAAGCCAGTTGCGGGTCGGCTGCCGGGGTGATGCCGTTGGCCGATAGGGGTAGGGGGCAGCGGATGGAGCGGCCGAACGGTCGTCCGGCGGCCACCACGGCGTCAGACCAGCGAGTAAGAGGGGGTCGTCTGAGCGCTCGGCACTGTGGCCGGCGCAGCTGCCACGCCGTGACATGCTCAACACCTTAGTGCGGTGCTGTCGCTTGCTGTCGGGCTCAACGATTACAGACTGTGAACGATCCGGTGGCGGTTAGGCCTGCTCCCAAAGTTTCAGCAGCGTCGCGTTGACCACCTCGGCCTGCTCCCAGTGCGGTTCGTGCGCCGCGCAGGGCACGGTGACCAGCTCCGCGCCGATGGCCTGGGCGACCGCCCGCCCGCACGCCATCGAGGGCTCGCCGCCCAGCCGGCGGTACGTCTCGGGCGCGCTGGCCCAGGTTCCGCAGATGACCAGCTTCGGCCACGGCGCGGTCCCGATGTCCTCGAGCGGAATCGCCACGTCCCAGGCGGGCCGCTCGCGCATGGCTGTCTCGGCGGCCCGCAACCGCGTCGGCGTCGGCTCCGGCGCGGGCAGGTCAAGGCTCTCGGCGGAGCGCCGCAAGTAGTCGGCGGGCGAGGCCGGGGGCCGGTGAGAGGCCGCGGTCAGCGCCTCCCGATGCTGCGCCAGCGCCGAGGCGACGATCGGGTCGTTGGCCGCCGCCCGGTAGCAGGACGGCTCGATCAGGGTCAGTGAGCGGACCGCGCCGGGGTTGTCGGCGGCGGCGAGCAGGGCCACCACCGCGCCGGAGGAGTGGCCGACCAGGTGCACCGGCCGGCCGGCCAGCAGCGCGGCTAGATCCTCCGCATCCACCGTGGCGTCGCTGTGCGCCACGTCCGGGCTGTCGCCGTATCCCCGGCGGTCCATCAGCTCGAGCCGGTAGCGGTGGGCCAGCGGGCGTTGCCGGGCGAACGCGGAGGTACCCCACGTCGTCGAGCCGTGCACGAACACCGCCCGGTCGCCGGTCACAGCGCCGTCATCCCAGCTAACGACGTTGATCGCATCCCGCACCGGCGAACCATAGCCACCGAGGGCGCCGCTCACCGCCGGAATTACCAGGGTCGTTCCAGCGGCGGGACTCCTCAGGCGGTGACGCTGTCGGTGACCGGTTCGCCCACCGAGGCCGGCGCCGGTCGGCCGGCCGGGGCGGCCCGGCTGAAGCGGACGCCGTCGTCCACCGGACCCCGGCGGATCAGCAGCAGGTCGCGGGCGTAGTTCTGATAGGCCTTCCACGGCGCGGCCGGGCCCTGCTTGGGCAGCTGGTCGATGCTGCGCTGGATGTAGCCGGCCTTCAGGTTCAGGAACGGGGTCAGCGGCGCGTCGGACTCCGGGGTCAGCGGAGTGACGATCTGTTGGCCCCTGGCATCCATCTGCTTGAGCAGCCGGCAGATGTACTCGCTGACCAGGTCGGCCTTCAACGTCCAGGAGGCGTTGGTGTACCCGAGGGTGAGCGCGAAGTTGGGCACCCCGGACAGCATGATGCCCTTGTAGGCCACGGTCTCCGGCAGTGAGACGTCCTTGCCGTCCACGGTCAGCTTCATCCCGCCGACGGCCTGCACGTTGAGCCCGGTCGCGGTGACCACAACGTCGGCGTCCAGTTCGGCGCCCGAGGTCAGCCGCAGTCCGGTGCGGGTGAACCGGTCGATCCGGTCGGTGACCACCGAGGAGCGGCCGGACCGGATCGACTTGAAGAAGTCGCCGTCGGGGACCAGGCAGAGCCGCTCGTCCCACGGGTTGTAGCGGGGCTTGAAGTGCTTGTCGATGTCGTAGCCCTCGGGCAGCTGCGCGGTGACGCCCTTGCGCAGCATCGACTTCACCACGCCGGGCGCACGCCGGCTGAGCTGGAAGATCGCCATGGTGAGCAGCACGTTCTTCCAGCGGATGATCGGGTATGCCACGCCGGCCGGCAGCCTGCCACGCAGCGAGTCCGCGATCCCGTCCTTCGACGGCATGGACACGATGTAGGTGGGCGAGCGCTGCAGCATGGTGACGTGCGAGGCCTTCTCCGCCATGGCCGGAACCAGGGTCACCGCGGTGGCACCACTGCCGATCACCACCACGCGCTTGCCGGCGTAGTCGAGATCCTCCGGCCAGTGCTGGGGGTGCACGATCTGGCCGGTGAACTCCTCGATGCCGGCGAACTCCGGGGTGTAGCCGCGCTCGTAGTTGTAGTAGCCCGCGCAGGTGTAGAGGAACGAACAGGTCAGCACCACCGGCTCGTCGGTGTCGTCGCGGTGGGCGTGCACGGTCCACCGAGCGGTCTCCGAGGAGAACTCGGCGCGCACCACCCGGTGCCGGAACCGGATCTTCTGGTCCACCCCGTACTCACCGGCCGTCGCCCGGACGTACTCGCGGATGGAGTCCCCGTCGGCGATCGCCTTCGCGTCGGTCCACGGCTTGAACGAGTAGCCCAGGGTGAACATGTCCGAGTCCGACCGGACACCCGGGTAGCGGAACAAGTCCCAGGTGCCGCCGATTGCCTCGCGCGCCTCGAGGATGGCGAGCGACTTGCCGGGATGTTCCTTACCCAGCCGGACGGCTGCGCCGATGCCCGAAAGGCCGGCGCCGACGATCAGCACATCGACGTGTTCCTCGGGCATTTGGTTCCCCATTCAGCGCTGGTTGGGAGCTGTGATCGAGGCTCTGTTGGCCGACGTTATCAACATGCAGTTGAGCTAGTCAACACCATGTCGAGTACGTCGACACGGTGTAGTATCCCTGCTCATGGCACAGTCGCCCACCGCCGCCAGCGCTCGGCCCTCCCGCGGCCGGCGTGGCTCCCGCCCGTCCGGCGACGATCGGGAGCTGGCGATCCTGACCACCGCCGAACGGCTGCTCGCCGACCGCCCGTTCAGCGAGATCTCCATCGACGACCTGGCCAAGGGCGCCGGTATCTCCCGGCCGACGTTCTACTTCTACTTCCCGTCCAAGGACGCCGTACTGCTCACCCTGCTGGATCGGGTGGTCGCGGAGGCGGATGAGGCCGCGTTCGGCGCCGAGGATCTGCCCGGCTGCGACCCGGCACAGCGGGTGCGCGACGGGATCAGCGCGTTCTTCACCATCTTCGGCGAGCACCGGGCGATCGCGCTCGCGGTGGCGGCCGCCGGGGTCAGCAACCCCGAGGTGCGCGAGCTCTGGTCCCGGGTGATGGAGAAGTGGGTCCAGCGCACCGAGCTGATCATCCAGGGCGAGCGGGACCGCGGCGCCGCGCCGGCTGGCATACCTGCCAGGGATCTGGCGGTGGCCCTGAACCTGATGAACGAAGGGGTGATGTACGCGGTCTTCGCCGGCGAGCAGCCCTCGGTCGCCGAGCCACAGGTGGTGGACACGTTGCTGCACGTGTGGTTGAACAGCATCTACCTCGGTGCGGGCAGCCCGCCTCCGTTCTCGCTGACCGAGAACCCGGCGAAGTCGGCGTACTGATCTTTCGGGCAGGGCGCTCCTAAGAGGCCTCCCGAATCTCCCTGTCCTCGCTGTCGTCGTGTCCACTGGTCCCGGTCTCCGGGTTCGACACGTCCGCTGGCATTGGAGCTTCGTCGTTTTTGACGGCCCCCCTGCCGCTGCTGTGCGCTGCTGCCAGCTTGCCATCGTCTCCGCCATCGCCGCCGCCGCTACTCGCTTCGTCCGCCGGGCGGCTGGTGCGGGGATAGGGGGTAGGCCTCGGGCGGGAGCTCGCCGCGGTGCCCCGGTTCGTCCGCGGATATGGGCTGGGCCTGGGGTGTGGCGTGGGTCGGGGGTGCGGGCTTGGTCGGGGCCGGGAGGTTTCGGCGGAGCCGGTCGGGGGCGCCTCGGCCCGCGCCGGAGTTTCCTCGGCCGAGTGGACCGCGGACTCGATTGCCTCGGGCTCGGCCTCGGGCTCGGGGTCGGGAACCGCCTTCATGATCGGAATCGGGGCGGCCATCGGGATCGCCCCGGTCGGCTCGCTGCTCGGAACCGCCTCGGCGCGTGGGCGTTCTTCGGCGCGCCGACCTGCTTCAGAGCGTGGGCCGGCGAGCGGGAACGCCGTGATGATCGGGATTCCGTCGGTGATCGGGTCGCCGGGGTGGCCTGGCTCGGCGGCGATGCGTGGCTGGGCGGTGAACCGGGGCACGGCCGTGAAGCTGGGCTGGGCGGTGAGGCGTGGCTCGGCGAGGCGGGGCTGGGCGAGGCGGGGCTGGCCCGTGAAGCTGGGCTGACCCGTGGGACTGGGCCGACTCCAGTAGCTGGGCTGACCAGGGTAACGGGGCTGGGCGGTGTAGCGGGGCCGGGCGGTGTAGCTGGGCTGGGCGGTGTAGCTGGGCTGGGCGGTGACGCTGGATGTGGTGGCGAAGCTGGGCACTGCCGCCGGCACCGCGCCGCTGGCCGGCCCGACCCAGGTTCGCACCTTGCGGCGCTGCCGGCTGAAGTGCGCCAACTCGAGCAACAGGGCCAGCGCCACGAACAGGATGCCGAACGCGCCGATCCAGTTGAACGGCGGCGGGCTGATCGTGTTCTGGCCGAACAGATCGACTTGCCCGCGCAGTGCCAGGTGCGCGCGTACCCGGGAGTCGGTCAGCAGGAACACGCCGGTCGGGTCGACCTTGATCCCCGAGCTGGCGCCGAGCAGGTCGACCTTCTCACCGGTGACCTGGACCGAGGGGCCGCTGTGGATCGCCTCGTTGACCCCGCTCACCGCGGTGCCGGAGATGTCCGCCGCGGCGCGCGCGTTGATCCCGGTTGTGCCGCCGTTGATCCGGGCATTGATGATCTTGAGGCCTGGGCTCGCGGTGCTGATGCCGATGCCGCTGACCCCGTCGGTGGTGACCTGGTTCAGCGCCACCACCTGCGTGTCTTTCGCCACCCGGATGCCGGTATGGCCACCGGTGATGTGCGTGTCGGTCACCGTCGTCCGCGCGGCGCGGCCGCCGACCTGCACCCCGGTGGTGGAGTCCTGGACGGTCACCTGGTGCACGTTCGCGTCGGCGGCGGCCAGCGCAATGCCGGTCCGGGCCGCATCGCGGATCTGTGCCGACGCGATCTCGATGGTGCCGACGCCGTCGGTCGCCACGATGCCGCGCTGCCCGCCGGTGATGCGCAGCCCGGTCAGCTTCAGCTGCTTGCTGCCGCCGTTGACCAGCACGCCGATCGGCGAGTCGCTGCTGGCCGCGTTGGCCAGGGAGGCGCCGGTGGTGGCGGTGAGCCGGATCCCGCCGGCCTGGTCCCCCGAGGTGGACACGTTGCTGATCTGGGGCCCGTTCTGGTGCGTCACCGCCAGACCGAAGCGCTGGTTGCCCAGGGTGTCGAAGCCGCCGATCGGGCGGTTGCCGCTGGGGCCGCTGACCAGCACGCCGTTGCCCTGGTTGTGCTGGCTGTGCACCGCGTTCATGGTGGTGCCCTGATCGCCCCTGAGCAGCACACCGTCCGATCGGGACTGGGCCACGGTCACCGTGTCCAGGTGCACGTTCCGCGAGCCGGACAGCTCCAGGCCGACGCCGTTGCCCTTCAGCGTGCTGCGCACGATCGAGCCGGTGCTGCCCGGGGCGTAGACCAGGCCCGACTCGATCCGGGTGCCGGCGGGCTGGCCGGTCGGTGGGGCCGGGGCCGCGGCTGGCGCCGGGCCCGGTGGCTTGGACGGCGTGCCCGGTGGCGGTGAGCCGAGATTGGTCAGGGTCGCGTCGGCGATGTTGAGTGTGCCGCCCGAGCCGGCGACCAGGAAGCCGCGCTGCGAGGTGGGGCCCGCCGGGGGGGCCACCGTGTTGATCGTCAAGCCGTGCAGGTTCAGGGTGGCGCGTCCGACCCAGATCGCGGCGGCGGTGTTCGAGTTCGCCCCCGAGGCCAGGTTCAGCACCTTCACCTCGGGACCGTTGTCCAGCAGTGTCCCGGCGGTCAGCACGATCGATGCGGACAGCGTGGCGGAGCCGTTACCCGGGATGTTCAGCCAGCCGGCTGGTAGGTACCGAGCCAGCGCGGCCAAGGTCACCGGTCCGGCGGGGCGGACCACCCGGCTGGTCTGCCGGCCGTTGACCACCAGGTCGATGTGCGTGCCACGCACGATGACGATCTGGTTCGGCCGCCCGGTCCGGTTCCAGGTCGCCGTGGCGGACGCGGCCGCGGCCGCACGTTGCGCCGCCCGTCGAGCGGCGGCGGCCTGGGCCTTTGCCGCCCGTCGAGCGGCCAGCGCGGCCCGGTGCGCGGCGATCGCCCTGGCGTGGGCCGCCCGTGCGGCTGCCTTGCGGGCGGCCTCGGCGGCCTTGCGGGCTTGCTCGGCGGCCCGGATCTGGGCGGGGGTCGGGCCCGGTACGGGCACGGGCAGGATGCTGCCGCCGGAGTTGTCGCCCGGCCCGTAGCTCGGCCCACTCGACCCGCTGTTCGGCCCGCTGCCCTGCCCGTTGTCGGGTCCGGAGCCACCCGGGTCGTCGCCGGAGCCGTCGTCGAAGAGCGCGGCCAGCCGGACGTCACTGGGGCTCGGTGCGGACGGGCCAGGGGGCGCCGAGAGGGTTGAGGTGGCGGCCGGCAACGCGGTCATGGCGGCCATCAGCACCACGAGCGCGCCGGCTGAGGCGAGGCGGGCGAACCGGGATCCGTCGCGGCGCGGGTTCATCAGGAGGCCCCGTCCTGGCCGGTCCGGATCACCTGGCCGCCGCGCACCGCGACCTCCCGGGTGAGCCAGCGCTGGGTGCGAATGGTCAGCAACGCCCAGATCTTGATCAAGGCCATCACCCAGGACAGCAGCACGTACCCGGGGATGAAAAAGAACGAGGAGGGCCGTTGGGTCAGGTGTGGCAGAAGCTTCGCCGACCGGGAGATCTGCCACCACGCGGCCAGCACAGCGGCGAACAGCCAGTGATGGTGGATCAGTGCGTAGCCCATGAACGCCGGCCCTACCAGCAGGGTGAAGCAGCTGACCGCCTTGTCGAGCATGGTGTAGGCGAGAAAGGGGTGAGACCACACCCACCGGTGGGACAGCGCGCGCAGGTCCGAGCGCCAGGTGTTGCGCGCCCAACGCAGCCGTTGCGCCACGAAGGCCCGTGCGCTGGTCGGGAAGGTCGACCAGACCCGCGCGGTGCGCTGTAGATAGGTGAGGTGGCCGCGCTCCAGGATGAGCGTGGTCAGCCTCTTGTCGTCACCGGACAGGCACGGCACGCCCCAGAACGTCTCGTTCATGAAGTCGTGCTCGATCTCCAGCAACAGCTCCCGGCGGTAGATCGCGGTGCGCCCGGACAGGCAGGAAACGGCCCGGCCGAAGCGGGTTTGGCACGCGTTCTCGTCGAAGTAGCGGTGATCAAGAAACATATCGGTGATGCGCGCCAGGAAGCCGTGCCGTTCGTGTGCGTTCTGCCTGGTCCCGACTCCGCCAATGCGCGGATCGGCGAACGGCTTGCACACCTCGTCGGCCACATCCGCGGCCCAAATCGTGTCCGAGTCGACGAGTGCCACGAGTTCAGTATGAGCTGCGTTCCAGCCCACTCGCAGTGCGTCGCGCTTTCCCGGTACTTTAGTAGTGATGACGGTCACCGGATACCGCCGGGCGATTTCCTGGCACACGGTGTCGGTGATGTCGATGACCAAAATGATCTCTTCGACGTGGTTGGCCAGCCAGGACTCGATTGCCCTCGCGAAGATACCGGGCTTTTCCTGATAGACCGGCACAACTACGGTCATCGGCAGCCGGTACGTTCCGCCGGCCGGCGCGTAGAGCACCGCCGGCACGCGCCGGACCAGCCACAATGACCAGCGCACCAGGCCCAGTACGCCCAGGGGCGTGCCGAGTACGTAGTACCACCAGGGGGTACTCATCGGCGAGGCCAATTCGCCTGGACTACCACGCGTACAGCAGGAACGGGGCGCGCGACAAGTTGTTTTGTGGCGAGCTCGATCCGCGGCTGGAACACGAATAGCCCCCCTCAAGGCTTATCGGCAAGACCCGTACCTATGTACTGCATCGCCCCTGGGTCGGTTCTTGTTACTTCCAGCAGACGAGGCGAGGCGCCCGTGATCAAGGTGATACCACAGCAAGGCTGGCAATACTCTCAACGAGCGTGGTCAGCGGCGTAACACCCAAGGGCCATGACGGAAATCGGCCGAGGTTTTACCACAGGCCGCAGACTATTTCCACAAAAAAATACTTTTAGCCGAAGTGGTTCGCATCAATCGTACGTAGTGCGGCGAGCGCGGCGGGGTACATTCGCGATTTGATCACGCCTAAAGTTGTCCCGGGCTTGCCGGCGAGCGGACGGGCGAGCTCGAGCGCGGATGACCGCACAGCGTCCTCGGCGGCGGTTGCGTCGACGATGGCGGCGGCCCGCGCCTCGGCGCCCCCGTAGCGGCGGCCGGTGGTCATCGCCTCAAGCGCGACCTTCGGCGTGAGCTTCGCCTGGATCAACGCCGACATTCCAGGGGTGAAGGGGATCTGGATGTCCACCTCGGGCAGGCAGAAGAAGCCCCGGTCTTCGCGCATCACCCGGAAGTCGTGCGCCAGGGCGAGCATGGCGCCGGCGGCGAACGTGTGCCCCTGCAGTGCGGCCACCGTGGGCAGCGGCAACTCGAGCACCCGGGCGAGCAGCTGGTGGACCTGATCCACGTAGGCATTGAGCTGATCGGAGTGCTGGCCGAGCCACTCCAGGTCCAGCCCGTTGGACCAGTGCTTGCCGGTGGCCGTGGTGACCAGAGCGCGGGGGCCGTCGGCCGCCTCCACCTTGTCCAGTGCGGCGTTCACCTCAGCCAGCCAGTCCGGGTGCCAGCGGTTCTCGTCTTCGCCGAGATCGAGGACGAAAACTTCGCCGTCGCGGTCCAGGCTGGGCATGTGGGCTCCTTCAGCGCGGGGGTCGCCAATTGCACCGATCATGCCGGACTGCGCTACTCGGCGGGTGCGGGGCGGGCGAACAGCGCGACGAATCGTGCCACGCTGGCTCGCTCGCCCTCAGTGCGCAGCACGCCCCGACGTTCCGCCTCGGCCGGGTCGAGATCGCCGAACACCACCGCGCGGAGCGTGCCGACGCTGCTGGTCAGTGTGGCATCGGGTGGCTCGACAGTCCGGGTGGCGGCTTCGTCCTGGCCCGCCCTGGCGACATCCAGGCGGCCGTCGGCCACCCGGGCCAGGTACCGGTCGTCGTCCAGGGCCAATCGGTAAGTAGCACGCAGCGGTCCCGCGACGGCAGAGTCAAAGGTGGTGCGTAGGGCGAGGATCAGCGCGTCCGCACTGAGGTCGCCGGCGCTGGTCATCGGCTGGCGGCTGCCCCAGGTGGCCAACGCGACCAACACCGGCTCGAGCCCCCTGCCCCGCCCGGTCAGTTCGTAGACCCAGGCACCGGCCGGTGGCCCGAGCTTCCGCCGGCGTACCAGCCCGGTGTCCTCGAGGTCGCGCAGCCGCTGGGCG
>Ga0193743_1000460_pt1 | contig 32256 bp, 21 predicted proteins | sample L2c2metaG_FD_143038 | JGI IMG/M metagenome (GOLD analysis project Ga0193743, IMG submission 143038) | Soil microbial communities from a riparian zone of the East river system, Colorado, United States - L2c2 | ecosystem: Environmental > Terrestrial > Soil > Riparian zone | place: USA: East River...
GGGTGGGCTTCTCCTTCGGCTACGCCGTCGACACCCGGGTCCGCGACGCGGTGGAGGTCCTCAACGACAGCGACGGCTGGCATCCGGCGATTGAATCCGGCGGCGGCAACCGCCACGGCGCTTGGGTCGCAGAAGCGACCTCGCTGATCGACATGAGCCATTGGCCCACCGGGACCCGGGTGCTCCTGCGTAAGGAACGGCCCCACCCCGGAGCGCAGCTGCGATTCACCGACTCCGGCGGGCTGCGGGTCACCGCGTTCATCACCGACACCGGCCACGGTGTGGTCGCAGGCCAGCTCGGCGGCCTGAAACTGCGCCACCACCAACACGCCCGCGTCGAGGACCGCATCCGCCAGGCCAAGGCCACCGGGCTATGTAACCTGCCCTGCCACCGGGCTGAAGCAAACGCGGCCTGGCTGGAAATCATCCTGGCCGCAACAGATCTGGTGGCGTGGTCAAAACTGATCGGCTTCACCGAGCACCCCGATCTGGCGATCTGCGAGATCGACACCTTCCGCTACCGTGTCCTGCACGTCGCCGCCCGCATCACCCGAGGCGCCCGACAGGTCCGCCTCCGGATCGACGCAACCTGGCGATGGGCCACCGCCATCCCCCACGCCTGGCTCCAGCTACGGGGAGCCTTCACCTGACGTCACACACCACCGACCACCCGACCCGAGGAACCCCCCACCGGCCCTGGAAAAGCCAGCCAACGAGCGACACCGGCCCGACCAGTCAGACCCCCCTGCAACAATCAGCCATCAACGCTGGCCAGCACCAGCTTCAACTGCCCCCACCAGGCCGCACCAAAAAATGAGGTTAGTCGCCGCCGCGCATGTGTTCTCCGCCGTGCTCCATGCCGTGACGCGGTGTTTCGTAGTCTCCGTGCGCGATCAACACAACCACGGCGATGGTGCACAGGACCACGGTGATGAGCACCAGGACCGCGGCGATCCACACGGAGAGTTGGCCGAGTCGACGGACCCGGTCGGAGGCGTGCTGAGCCGCTGCGGCATCGCCGCTGGCCCATAGTGGATACACGGCGAAGGCATGGGTGAACGTCGAGAAGGCCAGCGGCCAGAAGCACAACAGCGTCGCGACCGCCCATCCGGCGTGCGTCGGTGGCGCAGTTCCCGCGGGTGTGTGCGACGCGTCGGCCTGCGTGTCGGGAAGCTCGGTGGTGTCAGACATTTCGTACCTCCTGAGGGCAGAACATGGGAATTGGTGACTGGGTCACGGTCGTCGTGTGGGCAGATAACTCCATGACGCGTGGCATCGGCGGTCGTGTCACTGAAGCGAGGTCAGCAGTGTGGTGAGGGCCTGTTTCTCGGTGGGGGGGTCGGGCTGGCCGGCCCGCAACGCGGTCAGGACGTCGTCGATCTGACCGTCCAGGACGGTCCAGCCGGTGTCGTCGAGGGGCTGCAGGGTGGCCTGGTCGTCGTCCCACGCGGTCTCGAGGTCCTTGATCCTGGCCGTCGCACCCCTCTGGTCACCGGCCTGCACCTTGGCGAGCGTGTCCTGGGTGATGGTGCGGAACTTCGCCGTCTCCGCCGGCGGGAACTTCGCCGTCGCCGACTGCCCTGGGGCCAGTGTCGCGGTCACCGACGAGCCGGATTCCGCCTCACTCGCGGCCGCGGTGGAGTGCGGTTGGCCGGCGGCCCAGACGAGCAGGGCGCCCGTGGCGACGGCGATTGCGGCGTAGTACCCGTGCATGATGCGCTCGCGGGCCGGGCGCGCGGTGACTGCGGGGGTGTTCTTCCGTTCGTGCTCTTCGATGACGTCGCTGCGCGTGACGGTGAGGTAGATGACGGTGGCGAGGATCGCGGTCAGGAAGATCACGCTGGTGATCGCGGTGCCCAGACCGAGACCCTGTTGGTCCGGCGGGAACCCCAACCAGTCACCGAGGTTCGCACCCAGCGGGCGGGTCAAGATGTAGGCCAGCCAGAAGGAGAGCACCGGGTTCGCGCCCAGGCGCCAACCGATCACGACCGCGACGATCAGGCCTGCAGGCAGGAGCACCGACGTACCCGGTCCCCAGCCGGTGAGCTCCAGGATCCAGTCACCAGCTGCGGTACCGAGGGCGAAGGTGACCAGAATGGCCAGCCAGTAGAACGATTCGCGTGGCAGCGTGACGATGCTGTGGATCGACAATGTCCGCTCGCGGGCCCACCAGACGCCGAAGACCACGGCCAGAACCGCCGCGAACACGCTAGTGCTCAGGGCGAGCGGCACGTGCAGATCATCGGTGAGGATGTCGGTGTACAGCGTGCCCGTCACACTGACCACCACCACGGTGAGCCAGTAGACGAAGGGCACGTAGCGGGCGAGGCTCAACTGCCACCCCAGCACCGCGACGAGTACCACCGTGAAGATGAGCGCGGTCGCGTTGAGGCCAAGGCCCAACGTCATATTGATCCAGTCGGCGAAGCTCTCACCCACGGTGGTGCAGAGGATCTTGATGATCCAGAACCACACTGTGATCTCGGGAACCTTGCTCAGCATTGCCCGCCGGGTGTTGACCGCCTTGGATCTCGTTGTCTCAGTCACGAAGCCCGAACGTACAGACGCCTGGCTGAAGCGACGCTGAAGAAGCCGCCACGCCTGCCCGCGCGGCGCGACGGCGGGAGAACTGCGAAGCGCAGCTCGGGCAGCAACGGGGCAACCAGCAACTACAGGCCCGGCAGTGTTGCGGTGTTCTCGGCGACGACGGCCTGGAGTTTCTTGGGGTCGAGATGGAGCCGGGCGAGGATCGTCGGCGCGATCTGTGCGGTGGCGACCGTGGACTGATCGACTCGGGAGCTGATGCCCGGACCCGCCACGATCAGCGGCACGTTCCGGTCCGCAGGGGTGACGCCGCCGTGTTCGGCGATCTTCGATGTTCCGCCGGTGTAGACCGTGCCCGGCTGGGTGGTCGCGTAGACGTCCGGCACCCGCGGATCGCCGGGGGCCGCGCCGAAGAAGGCGACCGCCTGGGCGCCCGCATAGATCCGGTCGGTGCCAGAGGCGGTGAACGCCTTCGGTTTCCCCGTGATGTCGGTGCCCTCGCCGGCCTTGGCACGCAGCCGGTCCTCGGCGAAGGCTGCTGCGGCGGGTGACCGATCGGCGAGCCACATGATCATCGCGTCGTCGTCGACCGAGTGCACGATCAGCTCCGGGACGTCGGGGTGGGTGGCGGCCCATTCGGCGTTGATGCCGTCGATGATCTGGCCGTCGTCGATTCGGGTGAGGGTGTCGGGTTTCATCGGGGACTGACCGTGTTTGGCCGAGACGATGATCGTGGTGGTGTCGGCGATCCCGGCGGCGTCCAGCGCGGACACCATGCGCCCGATCTGGGTGTCGACGAAGCCAAGCGCGGAGGCCAGTACCGGCCCGGGGGACTGCCCGTCGGGGCCGTAACCTCCCGGTTGGCTGCCGGACTCCGTCAACTTCTCCGCCGTGGAGACCGACTGGAAGTTCATGCCGAACAACGACGGTACGCCGGTCTGCGTGCTGCCTGAATGATCCTTGCCCGCAATCTCATTGGCGATGGCATCGACCTTGTAGGTGTCATAGCGCTGGGTGAGCGCATTGTCGTCGGTCCAGCTGTCGGCGTCCTTGCTTCCCGCCGGATTACTGTCGACTTCCGGGGTGAACAGGTCGTCGATGGACGAGGTGCCCGGCCCGTCGAGGATGGCGTAGGCGGGGTGCTTGTCAGACCAGGCCGTCCGGAGCCCCGCATCGTGGGCGACGGCGAATACGGTGTTCACCTTCAGGTACCCGCCGGGCATGAGCGGCTTGCAGGACGCGGGATCGACGGGCAGCTTCGCTGTATCGATCACCTCGGTGGGCGCACCGGTCATCTGCAGGACGCCGTCAGGCAGATTCGCCAGTCCTTGGCCGCCGTCGATCTTGGTGACGTCCTTGTCCAGTTCCTCGGTGAAGCTGACGACGCCGCCGGGTTTCGCGCCGGCACAGTTCGTCGTGCCGGGTGCGAGGAGGTCGTGAGCGTAGCTGTCGTCGTAGTACACCCCCGTCGTTCGCGGGTTCCCGCCAGTGACCTGCGCGAGGAGGCCGGGGAAAGAATCCGAGGGAACCGGCGTCTGAGCGTTCGTGTAGTCGATTCCCCTTCCGACGAGCGAGGCCAGTGCCGAATCGGGATGCGCCTGAATGTATCCCGTCAGGTCGGATTGATGCATGCCGTCGATCGACAGCAGCAGAACATGCACGGCGTCACCGTGCCCTGCGGTCTGAGCGGGCTTGTCGCTCGAACAGCCGGCAACGACGAAGAGCAGGGCGGCGCAGGCAGTAGTGGCTGCCCGCCGGCGTCGGAACATGGGCATTGACTCTCCACCGGTCATGGGAAACGTGATCGACGCACTATGAACGCGCGGGATGAACATGGCTTGAACGACGGACGAAGTCGGCGCGTGGCCGTTCAGCGTTTCTTCAGGTTCGCGGTGATACACGGACAGGCCGCTGCGGTCGTCCGAGTGCGGACCGTCTACCAGTGACGGCGTGAACGCGCAGCCATCAGTGGGTCATGAACATGGCTTCGATGTCATCGCTTGTTCATCGAGAATGGCCGGGAATCGAACCGGAATCGATCCTCACGGACCAGCGTGATAGTGGTTCGACTTCTACTGTCTAACAAGGGAAATTGTGGGCAGACGGGCATCTACCAAAAACTCAACGGGTTTTCAGCTGCCCTCAATGGATTCTCAGCGATGGTGGGTGACGCTAATTCCGTACGGGCAACTACACATAATCCAGCACTTCGAGGAGAACCACCATGGGAATGAAACTGCAGTTCATCACACCACTGTTGGCGGCCGGCGCTGCCGCGGTCGCGATCGCCGCAGCACCGACGGCGTTCGCAACAGATCAGCAGTCCTGCAACGGGAGCGGCTCGGGAACTGCCTGCCTGTCGCCCGGAAACGTTTCCATCAATAGTTCCCCGCCCGATGTTCAGCACCACCCCGGGGACGTGCCCGATCTGACGGTGCAGGAATTCGCGCTGGCCCTCGGCCTGGTGACGTGAACGGCCGCGGCCCGTCTCGGCGCCCAGCCGGAGATGGTGGTTCAGCTCGTCGTCGCTTCCGCACGGCGCCGAGCCGTCACCTGGCTATCACCGCATTTGTCAGGGCATCAATGCCAGCAAGCTGAGCCGCGTGCTCGGCGCTTAGACCGAAACGACGGGCCAAGGCACCAGGAGCTGTGTAACTGAGTTTTGTTTGAAAGTCATCGGCTTCCCACACGACGACCCTGAACGGCAGGTCCAGCGCGACAAGTGGCGTGGCCACCATCACCGGCGTCCCCGTAGCCGGACTTCCGACGATGACCACTTTGGTGTCGCGTAGATGCAACCCAACGTCATCCGCTTCGGCGCTGTGATCGATAACCGCGAACACCTTTAGCTCCCTCGCCGCGGCCACTGCGAACAGACGGGTGACCGTATCGGCGACCGACCAAGGACTCGATTTGGTGACCACCTCTTCGCCGTGCGCGCCGATCGACGTGTCCTGGACCCTTGGTGGCTCAGAATCTTCTGTAGGCGCCATCGTTCCTCGATCTGCTCAGGGCCGCTCGATGGATTGTGTCGCGCGTGGCGTGCGCTGTCTTACGTCAATTGACTCGAAAAGCGCATAGCCGAGACATTTTCGACGGCGTCGCCGTTCGAACCAGGTTGACTGTCTACGCAGCATGACGTCGTGAAGCCGCATCGGGCGTCGCGGGGGAGTGACGTTGTTGATCAAACGGAGCCGCGGACGTCGAGTCATTTGACTCAAGACCTGCGCGTTGGTTCTGAATCAGCATTGAGGGAGTCTCACCTGCCTGCCGTCGGCCCGTGGCGACGAACGGCTCCCAGCTGCTATCAGAAGAGGTAACCGATCATGACGAGTTCAGCTCCGCACATCCCGGAGGCGTTGACGTCTCCGAGCCTCAACCGTGGAACCGCCTTCGACGCGCAGCAGCGCCGCGCGTTGGGATTGACGGGCCGGCTTCCGTCGGCGGTGCTGACGTTGGAGGATCAGGCGCAGCGACTGTGGCAGCAGTTGTGTAGCCTGCCCACCGATCTGGCGCGCAACCTGCTGCTCGAGCAGATGCACAACCGCAACGAGGTGTTGTACTTCAAGGTGCTCTCCGAGCACCTGCCCGAACTGTTGCCGGTGGTCTATGACCCAACCGTGGGGGCGGCGATCGAGCAGTACTCCGATGAGTATCGCGGCCAGCGCGGGGTGTTCTTGTCGATTGATCGTGCCGGCGAGATCGCGGAATCCTTCGACACTCTCGGTTTGGGTCCCGACGGCGTCGACCTCATCGTGTGCAGCGACGCCGAGGCGATCCTCGGCATCGGCGACTGGGGTGTGGGCGGCATCCAGATCGCGAACGGGAAACTGGCGATCTACACCGCCGGAGCGGGTGTCGACCCGTCGCGCACGATCGCGGTGTCACTCGATGTAGGGACCGACAACGAGACCCTGCTCAACGACCCGTTCTACCTGGGCAACCGCCACGCGCGCCGCCGCGGCGCCGACTACGACGCGTTCATTCAGACCTACATCGAGACCGCCCACGCGTTGTTCCCGAACGCGATGCTGCACTTCGAGGACTTCGGGCCCGAGCACGCCCGCGCCATCCTGGCCAGGTACTCGCCGGATTACTGCGTGTTCAACGATGACGTGCAGGGCACCGGCGCGGTGGTGATGGCCGCGGTCTACTCCGGGCTGAAGGTCGCGGGCACGGCGATGGCCGAGCAGACGTTGGTCGTGTTCGGTTCCGGCACCGCAGGGGTAGGTATCGCCGACCAGCTGCGCGACGCGATGATCGCCGACGGAGCCAGCCCCGAGCAGGCCACCTCCCAGGTGTGGCTGGTCGACAAGCAGGGCTTGCTGTTCGACGACATGGACGACCTGCGCGACTTCCAGAAGCCGTACGCCAAGAACCGCAAGCAGTTCGGCGTTGGGGACGACGATCGGGTCGGTCTTGTCGAGACGATCAAGTTGGCGTCGGCCACCATCCTGCTCGGGACCTCGACGGTGCACGGCGCGTTCACCCGCGACGTTATCGAGGCGATGGCCGCATCCACGCAACGGCCGATGATCTTCCCGATCTCCAACCCCACCGAGAAGATCGAGGCGATGCCTGCCGACGTGCTGGACTGGTCGGGCGGTAAGGCACTGGTGGCGACCGGCATCCCGGTCGACCCCGTTGAGTACGACGGCATCACCTACGAGATCGGTCAGGCCAACAACTTCCTGGTGTTCCCGGGATTGGGTCTGGGTGTCATCGTCGCCGGCGCGGAACGGGTGACCAAGGGGATGCTGGAGGCCGCGGCGACAGCCGTTGCTCGCGAAGCGGATGTCAGCACACCCGGTGCTGCGCTGCTGCCGAACGTGCGCAACCTGCGGGCTCTCTCGGCGGTGGTCGCCGAGGCCGTCTACGCCGCCGCGCACACCGACGGTGTGGCGACCAAGAAGCCCGACGACGTGGTGCAAGCCGTCGCCGACACCATGTGGCAGCCCTGCTACGACGGCGGTCAGGGAAAATGAAAACCGATGACGCTCCCGAGATCCTGAAGATCCCCATCGGGATCGACGCGGCCGGCACCCGCCGCGAGACCGACTCGATGGGTGAGATCGAGGTTCCGGCCGACCGGTACTGGGGCGCGCAGACCGCCCGGTCGCTGATCCACTTCTCCATCGGCAACGACCACATGCCCAAGGAGGTGTACCGCGCCTACGGGTACGTCAAGAAGGCCGCTGCCCGCGTCAACGCCGAGGCGGGACGCCTCCCCCGGTGGAAAGCCGACCTGATCGCTCAGGTGTGCGACGAAGTCATCGCCGGCGACCTCGACGACCAATTCCCGCTCTACGTCTGGCAGACCGGTTCGGGCACCCAGTCCAACATGAACGTCAACGAGGTGATCAGCAACCGCGCCATCCAGCTCGTCGGCGGCGACCTCGGCTCCAAGGAACCCGTCCATCCCAACGACGACGTGAACATGGGCCAGTCGTCCAACGACACCTTCCCGACCGCCATGCACATCGCGGCCGTACTCGAGACACACACCCGGCTACTGCCACGGATCCGCGCCCTACACAGCGCGATCACCGCGAAGAGCAAACAGTGGAACGACGTCGTCAAGATCGGCCGCACCCACCTCGAGGACGCGGTTCCCTTGACGGTGGGCCAAGAATGGTCGGGCTGGGCCGCCCAACTCGACACCGCGGCTCACCGGGTCGAGGAGTCACAACACGAGCTGTACCGACTCGCCGCCGGCGGCACCGCCGTGGGCACCGGCCTGAACGCACCACACGACTTCGGGCACGATATCGCCACCGAGATCGGCCAACTGACGAACCGACCGTTCATTACCGCCCCCAACAAGTTTGAAGCCCAGGGCGGCCTGGACGGCATCGTGGCCGCGGCGGCAACGCTGCGCGGCCTGGCGGTCACCTTGATGAAGGTCGCCAACGACATCCGCTGGCTGGCCTCGGGTCCCCGCACCGGGATCGGCGAGTTGAAGCTGCCGGCCAATGAGCCGGGCAGCTCCATCATGCCGGGCAAGGTCAACCCCACCCAGTGCGAAGCGATGGTCATGGTCTGCATTCAAGTCATCGGCGACGACTGCGCCGTCGCGTTCGCCGGGTCCCAAGGCAACTTCGAACTCAACGCGATGCGCCCGATCGTGATCAACAACTTCCTGCACTCCGCGCGGATCCTGGGCGACGCAGCCGAGAAGCTGCGCACCTACTGCATCGACGGAATCCAGCTCGACAAGGACCGGATCGACCACTACGTGCACCGCTCACTGATGCTCGTCACCGCACTCTCCCCAATCATCGGCTACGACAAGGCCTCCGCCATCGCTCACGACGCCGACCGCACCGGGCGCACCCTACGCGAATCCGCTTTGGACTCAGGGGCGATCTCCGCCGAAGACTTCGACCGCATCGTCAACCCCGCCACCATGGTCGGACCGTTCTAGGCACGATCCGGAAACTGGAGGATTGCCATGCCGGAAACAGTGATCCAGCACGTCCTTAGACGCCTGAAAGCCATTGGGATTGGCGATGTCTTCGGGGTCCCCGGGGACTACGCCTTTTCCGTGCACGATGCCATCGTCCACGATCCGGACGCCAACTGGGTTGGGTGCTGCAATGAGCTGAATGCGGCCTATGCCGCCGACGGTTACGCCCGAATCCGCGGTGTCGGCGCAGTCAGCACGACCTACGGCGTCGGTGAACTGAGCGCGTTGAACGGCGTCGCGGGTGCCTATGCCGAGCACCTCGCGGTCTTTCACCTGGTGGGTATGCCGACCCTTGCCGCGCAGACGAGCGGCGCGTTGGTTCACCACACGTTGGGCGACGGTGAGTTTGACTTCTTCCGCAAGATGGCTGACCCGGTCGTATGCGCCACCGCGATCATGACCCCGCAGAACGTGGCGTGCGAGACCGAACGCCTCATCGTGGCCGCGCTCTACCACCGCCGACCGGCCTACATGGCCTTTCCATCCGATGTCGCCAACCAGCCCGTCGTCAGCAGCGCCCAACCGATCGCCCCGCCGCACAGCGATCCCGCAACACTGCAGTCGGCGACCGAGGCCATTCTCGCGGCTCTCGCAGGCGCCCAAACCGCGTGCATCCTGCCGGGACTCGTGGCCGTGCGAGCCGGTCTGGGCAACAAACTGCAAGCCTTCGTCGACGCTGTCGGCCTGCCGTTCGCCACGATGTTCGCAGACAAGTCCGTCCTCGACGAACAGCACCCCGCCTACATCGGCATGTACAACGGACAGCTGATGGACGAGACGGTCCGCAAGTTCGTGGAGTCGTGTGACTGTGTCGTGATGGTGGGAACCATGATGACGGACTTCAACAGCGGCGCGTTCACCGCACGCCTCGATCCGCAGCACACCATCGACATCGGCCATCACCGCACAACGGTCCGCTCAGAGGTCTACCCGAACGTCGAAATAGCCGACATCCTCAGCGAATTGACCCGCCGTGTCACACCGCGGACGGAAAAGACTCCCATCCAGCCGACACCACTCGGGCCCATCGTCGGCAGCGGAGATGACGCCATCACCGCAGCGGCTCTCTATCCCCGTTGGGCCGACTTCCTCAAGCCGGGCGACATCCTTTTCGCGGAAACCGGCACGTCCTCAATGGGTTTGGCATTTGCCCCCATGCCCACGGGCGCCACCTTCCAGAATCAGACCCTCTGGGGCTCCATCGGGTGGGCGACACCGGCAGCCTTCGGCGCGGCCGTGGCCGCCCCAGACCGCCGCGTCATCCTCATCACCGGCGATGGCTCCCACCAGCTCACCGCCCAGGAAATCAGCCAACTTGGGCGCCGTAGGCTCAAACCGATTGTCTTCGTCCTCAACAACTCCGGCTACCTCATCGAGCGACTTCTGTGCGAGGACCCCAACATCGCATACAACGACATCGCGTCGTGGCGCTACGCGGAGCTACCGCACGCGCTCGGTTGCGACGCCTGGTTCACCGCTCGCGTCACCACATGTGGCGAACTCGACCAGGCGCTGCAGCTGGCGGCCCAAGGCGACAGGGCGTCCTACATCGAAGTCGTCACCGACACCTACGCGGCCCCGCCGATGGCGGTCACCTTGCACGACAACATCCAGACGCTCTACCACTCGTAACGTCGAGCGGGAACAACAGGAGGGGTGATGGCGAGTCAGCGCATCGATGTCCACACACATGGGATGCCTGAGGATGCTGTCGCGGAAGTGGCTGCGAAGGGCTTCAAACCGACCGGGGGTTACACGATGTCGGTGCAGTGGACGCCGGAAGCGGCGCTCGAGTACATGGATCGGCAGGGGATCGCGGCACAGGTGGTGTCGATGCCGATGGCCTTCGCCGGGTTCGACGACGACCCGGACTTCGGAACAAGGGTCTGCCGGATGATCAACGACGGCAACGCGGAGTTGATCGCGAAGCACCCCGGTCGGTTCGGAGCCTTCGCCAGCCTGCCTGCCGACGGGCCCGAGCAGGCGCTGACCGAACTCGCCCATGCGTTGGACGAGCTGCGCCTCGACGGGGTCGTACTCACCTCCAACGTGGCGGGCCACTACTTCGGGGACCCATTCCTGGAGCCGGTGCTGGCCGAACTGGAGCGCCGCCAGGTGCCGGTGTTCGTGCACCCGGTCGACTCGCCGTGCATCGAGGTGCTGGGTTTCGGCAGGCCATCCTCGATCGTGGAGTTCCCGTTCGATACCGCCCGCAACATCGCCAACGGCCTGTACACCGGGTTCTTCCAACGGCATCCGGGCTTGCGGCTGATCCTGGCCCACTGTGGTGGGGCCCTGCCCACACTGGGTTGGCGGATCGGTGAGCACACCGTGATGGGGCGTGGGCCGGACGACGCCGACATCAACCCGGCCCACGTCGCGGAGACTCTGCGGGGCCTCTACTACGAGACGGCACTGGCGGGCAGCCGAAACTCACTGCTGCCGACGCTGGAGGTCACCGGTGCCGACCACATCCTCTTCGGCACCGACTGGCCCGCGGCCCCGGAGGCCACGGTGGTCCGAAACATCGCCAACCTCACCAGCTTCGACGGTTTCACCGCAGACCAGCTGTGCTGCGTGGAACGCGACAACGCCCTGCGCCTCTTCTCGCGATTCGCCTGACCACGGCGACATCCGGACGCCACAACTGCCCCACCCACCACTGAAGAGAAAGTAGGCCACGATGACGGCAACCGATGAAGCGCGGCCGCCCGCCCGAACTGCTCAGCGGGTGGTGGAAGCCCTCACCGCGTACGGGGTGGAGTACGTCTTTGGCGTACCCGGGGCGAAGATCGATGCGGTCTTCGATGTGCTGGCTGACATGGGCCCGCAGTTGGTGGTGTGCCGTCACGAGCAGAACGCGGCGTTCATGGCTGGCGCCATCGGCCGGCTCACCGGATCCCCTGGCGTGGTGCTGGTGACCTCGGGTCCGGGTACCACGAATCTGGCCACCGGCCTGCTCACCGCCAACACCGAGCAGGACCCGGTGGTGGCACTTTGCGGCTCCGTGAGCCGCAAGGACCGGCTCAAACGAACGCATCAGTCGATGGACGCGGCGGCAATGATGAAGACGGTCACCAAGTTCACCGGCGAGGTCAACGACCCGGACAACGTTCCGGAAACGGTGGCGAACGCGTTCCGGTCCGCCACCACCGCGCCGCAGGGAGCCGCCGCGATCATCCTGCCCCAGGACGTCTTGGCCGCGCCAACGGTTGCCTGCATCGAACGGACCCATCCCACCCCGGCATTGGGCCCGGCACCCGCCGAGGCAATCATCCACGCCGCCAACCGCATTCGACACGCGAAGCGGCCGGCTCTGCTGGTGGGTGCCCGAGGGGCGGACCCGCAGAGTTGCGCGGCGCTGCGGGCTCTCGTCGCGGCCACCGGGTTACCGGTGGTGGAAACCTTCCAGGCCGCCGGGGTGGTCTCACGTGCCCTCGAAGATCACTACCTGGGCCGGGTCGGCCTGTTCCGCAATCAGCCCGGCGACGTCGTCATCGCAGGCGCCGACGTCTTGGTCACCATCGGCTACGACCCCGTCGAGTACGACCCGGTGCTGTGGAACTCCGACGTCGACCGCACCGTCGTGCACATTGACACCGTCCCCGCCGATGTGGACAACCACTACCAGCCCGCGTTTGAGCTGCGCGGTGCGGTTGCCGCCACCCTGGACGAACTGACCCCGCTGCTATCGGATCTGCACATCGGCGATGTCTACGAGTCCGAACTCGCCCACCATCGGCAAGCACTCACCGGCATTGACGAACACGCCCGCACCGCCCCGACGCAGGCCCTGGGGATCAATCCCGCCGCACTGGTTTTGGCGCTGCGTGACGGTCTCGACGACGACGCCACCGTGGCATGCGACATCGGCTCGGTCTACATCTACATGGCGCGACACTTCCGGGTGTACCAGCCCCGCCGCCTGCTGTTCTCCAACGGACAACAGACCCTGGGCGTCGGCCTGCCGTGGGCCATGGCCGCAGCCATGGTCCGCCCCGGCACCCAGGTGGTGTCGATCTCCGGTGACGGCGGATTCCTCTTCTCGGCACAGGAATTGGAGACCGCGACTCGACTCGGCCTGACCTTCACCCACGTGATCATGCGCGACAACACCTACGACATGGTGGGCTTCCAGGAGGAGCTGAAATACGGCCGCAGGTCCGGGGTGCAGCTGGGTGACTACGACATCGTCTCCTACGCCGCGGCGTTCGGCGCCCGAGGTTACCGCGTCGAGACGCTGGCGGAATTCGCGACGGTCCTCAAGCAGTCGCTGTCCGAGGACGGCCCGTCTGTGATCGACGTCCCGGTCGACTACAGCCGCAACACCGACCTGGGGGCACACCTTCACGAAGACGCGTTCCAGTGAGCACCGCGCGCGTGACGGCCCATGACCAATTCCGGCACTGGGCCGCGGCCATGATCGCCCACCATTACGGCAGCCCAAGGGCCGGCGAAGCCACGCACGGCGGCCGCGAGCTGTACCAGTCGTCGACCATGGGAGCCCTGCTGGACGGCGTGTACGACGGTGACGTCACCATCGCCGAAATCTTGCGCCACGGCGACTTCGGTCTGGGCACCTTCAACCACCTCGACGGTGAGATGGTCATCCTGGACGGCATCTGCTACCACCTGCGGGCCGACGGCACCGCGACAGCCGCCGCCGACACGGAACGCACACCCTTCGCCGCGGTCACGCGCTTCAAGACCGACAACACCCTCACGTTCACTAGCCCGACGAACCGGTCCGATGCCATCGCACGGATCGACAGTCTGATCGGCAGCAAGAACCTCATGTACGCCATCAGAATTCGTGGACGCTTCAGCGAAATGAGCACCCGGACGGTAATGGCCCAGACCCCGCCCTACCCACCGCTGATCAAAGCCACCGAAGGCCAAGCCGAGACCCACTGCACCGACGTGTCAGGCACCCTCGCCGGCTTCCGCCTGCCCGACTACGACCAGGGCATCTCAGTAGCCGGCTATCACCTGCACTTCCTCGACGACAACCATCACCAGGGCGGCCACGCGTTGGACTTCCACATGACTCGCGGCGACGCGCACATTTGCACCCTCTCCGAGCTGCACCTGAGCCTGCCCCGCACCCCGGACTTCCTCGCCGCCAACCTCGCGACCGCGGGTTCCGCCGAGCAGATCCGCCAAGCCGAGGGCGGCCACTAGCAGGCCACCGCCATCGGGCACCGTCGAGAAGTATCGACTTTGGTGTTGCATGTAGTCATGCCTGTCACCAATTACGCTGTAGCGCCGTTGAATTCAGACCGCGTCCAACGCTTCTCCTCCGTTGGTCTGTTGGCGCGTCACGTTCCCAATCCGTGTCGGGGCTGCTGACCGCTGAGGAGCTGTCACGTGGCTACCACCGCGCTTGTCAGGGCATCAACACCAGCTGGCCGAGCCCGCGCACTACTAGCTGGCAGGTAAGCGCGGAGTACCGCTGACCGGAAGAGCATGTGGGGGTCAGCGCCAGCGACATCGGTGGCCTGGACAGCAATCCTGAGAGTCGAAGAATGGTCCCCACGACGCCACCCAAGTCGCCAGACGTACGACGTGTCCGCAGCAGACGTCGTTGTCAGCTACGCCGGTTTCGAAGAACACAGCCTCAGCCCGACAGACTGTCGATCCACCACCGAGAGGCCCGCCATGAGCGTCCCGCAGCCCGGGCTGAGATGGATGTCGACCATAGTAGATACGCAATCTCCATCGCCATCTTGGCTGCGCCGCGCTCTGCCGCTTGTTCTTGGCAATGGCGAGGACCGCCTTATATCGACCGACTCGACGGCGTACGTTCTAGCCGAGACACTTCTCGGCACCGAGGGCCGACGATTGAACCAGCATGACTTTCCAAAACGTGGCGTCGCGGGAGGCGAAACCCTCATTGGGCGGCGCGGGGAGTTGGCGACGGTCCGAGCGCTCATTGAGCGAGCCCGTACCGAGGGACAAGCGCTGCTGCTACTCGGAGAACCCGGTGCCGGCAAGACAATGCTGCTCGATGCCGCTGCCGAGATGGCCTCATCGGCCGGGGTATGCGTGCTGCGGGCCAGCGGAGTCGAGTTCGAGGCTGGGATCAGCTACTCCGGACTAAACCAGACCCTAATTCCGCTGCTCGCCGAGTTCGCGCACCTCACCGCCGCCCATCGCGACGCGCTGAACGTGGCATTGGGTTTCGGCGAGGGGCCGGCGCCGGACCGGCTGCTGGTATCCAACGCCACCCTCGCACTGCTGCGCCGCACAGCCGCAGCTCAGCCAATCCTGATTGTGATCGACGACCTGCCGTGGTTTGACCGAGCCAGCGCTGACGTGTTGGGATTCGTCGCACGCCGGCTGGCCGGCATCCGAGTCGGCGTGCTGGGCGCTTCCCGGACAGGCGAAGGGAGCTTCTTCGACCGCGCCGGGCTTCCCGAACTCGAACTGCAACCGTTAGACGAAGATGCGGCGAGCCAGCTCGTCCTAGAGCATTTCCCGGCTCTAGGTCCGGCCATCCGTCGGCGCATCCTTTCTGAGGCGCAAGGCAACCCCCTTGCTCTGCTGGAGCTGCCCGCGGTGTGGACCAGCGGCCGACATTCCCCGCTGCAGGCGCTGCCCCGCACTCTGCCGCTGAGCCGACGACTGCAGGCCCTGTTCGCCGCCCGGATCGCGGCACTGCCCTCGCGCACCCGTCAGCTGCTTCTGCTGATGGCCTTGGACGGCACCGACGACCCCCGCGTCCTACAGCTTGCCAACGGCCCCACGTTCGATGACCTCGATGCAGCCGAACAGACGCGTGTGGCTTATCTCGACCCCGACACCCATCGGCCCGCATTTCGTCACCCGTTGATTCGCTCGGCGGTTGTTGAGCTCTCCACGGCAGATGAGCGCCGGCAGGCCAACCGCGCATTGGCCCAGCTGTGGGTCGATCAACCCGACCGCCGCGTTTGGCACCTCGCCGAAGCCACGATCGAGCCCGACGAAGACGTCGCTGCCCTGCTCGAACAGGCAGCGCAGCGCATCCTTGCCCGAGGTGACGTGGTGGCCGGCGTCGCGGCGTTGACGCGGGCCGCCGAGCTGAGTCCACTCAGCGTGGACCGCACCCGGCGGCTGGCCGCCGCCGCCTATATCGGCATGGAAGTCGCCGGCGACCTTCCCAGCGCGTCGCGACTGCTGGACGAAGTGCGTCGGGCCGATCCAGAGCTCAGCGGGTCGCTCCAGGCGGCGGGCACCGCCGCCGCGGTGCTGCTCAACACCGACGGCGACGTCGACACTGCACATCGCCTGCTCGTCGACGCGATCGAGAGCCCGGCCGAACGCGACAGCTCCGGCGACACCGAACTCAGAGACGCGCTACACACCCTGCTTCTGGTCTGCTACTTGGGCGGACGTGAAGAGCTATGGGAGCCCTTCTACCGCGTCATCCCCCGACTGGAACCCGACATCCCCCCAGCTCTATACCTGAGCAGCAAGACTGTGGCCGACCCGATGCGGACCCCGGCTACGGTTCTTCAGCAGCTCGACGTGGAAATCGACGGACTCGCCCGTGAACTCGACCCGACCAGGATCGTGCGGGTCGCCATCGCTGCCAACTTCGTCGATCGGGTGCCGCGCTGCCGGGAGGCGCTGCGGCGAGTCGTGCGTGCCGGGCGCGACGGCGGCGCGGCCGCGTCGGGCATCTATGCCTCGATACTGCTCGGCATGGACGACTTCTGGACCGGTCAATGGGACGACGCGCAACGACTGATCGACGAAGCCAACGAGTTCTGCGACGTCGAAGGCTACCGGCTACTGTCCATGGCCGCGCGCGCAGTCAACGCATTCCTCGCGGCCGGACGTGGCGACGAGAACGCGACACGGTCGCTGACCGACGAGATGCTGCAGTGGGCGACGCCGCGGCGGATGCGCGCCGTGCAGTGCTATGCATGGCAGGCACTAGCCCTGGCCGCGCTTGGTCGCGGCGATTTCGAAGAGGTCTATCAGCAAGCGACGAAAATCAGTCCTGCGGGGACGATCGCCTCTCACCACCACGGCGTCCAAGACGTGCTGCTGGACATCGTCGAGGCCGCAGTTCACACCGGCCGCCATGACGAAGCTGCAGCTCACGTCTCAGCGATTGAGCAATCCAGTATCGCCGCGCTCTCCCCGCGGCTTGCCCTGATGGCCCACGGAGCGGCCGCTATCGCCGCCACCAGGGACCGCGAGGCCATCGAGTTGTTCGAGCAGGCACTTGCAGTTCCCGGCGCCGACCGATGGGCCTTCTGGATGGCACGGGTCCAGTTGGCCTACGGTGAGCGGCTGCGACGGATGCGGACGGTGACCGAAGCTCGGGTGCAACTGACGGCCGCGATCGAGACCTTCGAGCGCATGGGTGCCCGGCCGTGGGCGAATCGAGCGCGCAACGAGCTACGAGCCACCGGCCAGTCCAAACCGCGCGTCGGCTGCTCCGCGATGGTGCCGCTAACCGCCCAGGAGCGGGAGATCGCATCGTTGGCCGCTTCGGGCATGACCAACAAGCAGATTGGCGAGCGCTTGTTCCTGTCTCCGCGGACGGTCGGTGGTCACCTCCATCGAGTGTTTCCCAAACTTGGCGTTGCCACGCGGGCAGCATTGCGCGACGCGCTCGCCTCAGTGCCCCCCAGCGAGAATCGCTGAAACCGGCCGCGCTATCTTGTTGCGAGACACGCCACTAGGTCGTTTCCTGCGTGGCGTAGGTGACAGCGTCGTCGAAATGTAGCGAGTAGCCCTCCAGATGGGCAGCCTCGAATTCTCTGGCGCCCAGCTCCTCCCGGGTGCGCCGCTCGCATTCGTCGTGGTACACAACCAGGTGGGGTAGCACCACCGTGGAGGCTCCGACGGTACGGCCCAGCGCCTCGGCGGCGGCCATCAGCACAGCGGCACGCCGTGCATCGTGCTTCTCGCCGGCGATCCAGGCCAGTCCCTCCAGGCTGGCCGCGGCCTGGCGCGGATCGTCCACGAGGTGTGTCACCCTAAGGGCTTCCATTAGCAGCTGCTCAGCACGCTCGGGTCTGCCATGGCGCCACCAGCCGATTCCCAGCGACCACAACGCCGCCCCTCGAAACACCGACTCGCCGTGGGATTCTGCAAGGGCAAGTGCCTTCTCCTGCCAGATGAGTGCCCGCCCGATCTCGCCGCGGAACTCCAGCCCCCAGCCCAGCAGCAGCATCGCGGCCACCCGCAGGCTGGGCTCGTCGATGGCACCGACGGCGTCCTCGAGTTGTCCAGATGCACGATCGAATTCGCCGCTGACCACTTCGATGAACCCGTTGGCGATGCTGATCATGGCGTGCGCTTCGGGGTCGGGCATCTGTTTGATCAGGGTCTGTCCCTGGGCGACCCCGGCGATTGCGGCGGGCAGGTCGCCCTGCATCGCGGCGATGAGCGTGGCGCCGTAGAGCGCTCTGATCCGGCTCATGGTCGGCTCGGGCGTGGTGGCGGCCAGCGCGCGGTCCAGCCAGTGGCGCGTCTCGGTGAGCATGCCGCGGGCGATTCCAAAGGAATGAATGCCGCCGACGATTTCGAGGGCGATCTCCGGGGAGTCGGTCAGGCTGAACTTCACCGCATTGCGCAGGTTGGCGGACTCCCGGTCGAGCCGCTCCATCCAATAGACCTGCCGGGGACTGAACCACTCGGCAGCAGCGTCGCTCACCAACCGTCGGTACCAATCCCGGTGCCGGCGAAGCAATTCCGGGTATTCGTCGGTTCGCTCGATCCGCTCCCTGCCGTAGTCACGCAGGGTCGCCAGCAACCGGAACCGAATGCCACCGTTGGCTTCGGTTCGGGTCAGGATGGACTTGTCGACCAGCGCCGACAGCAGATCGAGGGGTTCGCCCGGAGCCAGGTCACCGTCGCAAATGTCTTCTGCGGCTTCGAGTTCGAAGCTGCCGTCGAACACCGAGAGCTGGCCCCACAGCTGTCGCTCGGCCGGAGTGCACAGGTCGTAGCTCCACCCGACGCTCCAAGACAGCGTCTGCTGGCGCATCGGTGCGGCCCGGCTGCCGCGGGTCAGCAGCGCGTACCGGTCGTCCAACCGCTCCAGGAGTTGGGTGGGCGAGACCGACCGCAACCGGGCCGCCGCCAACTCGATCGCCAACGGCAACCCGTCCAGCTTGGCGCAGATCTGGGCCACGGTCGCCAGGTTGTCGTCGGTGACCTCGAACCCGGGTACCGCGGCGGCGGCCCGCTCGGCGAACAGCGCCACCGCGTCAAAGCTTGGCAAGCCGCGCGACGTCGGCTTGGCGTGCGCGTCCGGAAATGCAAGGGGTGATATCCGCAGCACAGCTTCCCCGCCCATGCTCAGGGCTTCGCGGCTGGTCGCGAGGATCCGCAGCTCGGGGCACGCCCGCAGCAGCGTTTCGGTCAGCTTGGCCGCCTCATCGACCACGTGCTCGCAGTTGTCCAGCACCAGCAGCAGCTTCCGCGAGCACAGGAACTCGACCAGAACCTCGCGCAACGGCCGGCGCGACTCGTCGCGCACGCCGAGACTCTCGGCGACGACGTCGACCAACAATGACCCGTCCCGCAGCTCATCCAACTCGACCAGCCACCCGCCGTCAGGGAAAGACCGCCGTGCCTCGGTTGCGGCTCGCAGCGCCAGCCGGGTCTTGCCGACCCCGCCGATCCCGGTCAACGTCACCAACCTGGAGGCCGACAGCAAGCTCTTCATTTCGGACAGCTCGGTGCGGCGACCGACGAAGCTGGTCAGTTCCAGTGGAAGGTTGCCGAGCGGACGGCGCGCACCGGACGCGACGACCCGCGATTCAGGTCGCCCTGCTTCGGGTTCTGGCCGCAGCAGCATTTCGTCGACGGTAAAGCCGTGTCGGCGCTGTAGCCGCTGGATTTCCTCGCCCAACGACGCGGCGGACGGTCGATCATTCGGGTCACGCGACATCGCCCGTTCGACGACGGCAGCGATGTCGTCGGGGATGCCGGTCTCGCGCAGGTCCGGAGCCGACTCACTGGCGATGCGCAGGAACTGTGTCACCATCTGTTCACCGCTGCGGCGTTCGAACGCGGCGTGGCCGGTGAGCGCGGCGAACAGGGTGGCGCCGAGCCCGTACATGTCGGAGGACTCGCTGGGCGGGTCACCGCTGAGCGTTTCTGGCGCGGCGAACGCCGGGGAGCCGGTGAAGGTGCCTGTGGCGGTCTTGATGGCGCCGGGAATATGGGCGATTCCGAAGTCGCCCAACGCCGGCTCGCCGTAGTCGGTGAGCAAGATATTGGCCGGTTTGACGTCTCGGTGCAGGATTCCGCGCCGATGCGCCGTGTCGAGAGCACCGGCCATCTTCACTCCGAGTCGCCCTACCTCGTCGAGCGGCAGGGGACCCAACTGGTGGATCCGCGCCTCCAGGGAACCCTTGCGGTGGTATTGCATGACCAGATACGGGTAGCCGCTTTCGGTTTCGCCGACCTGCAGAACGCCCACGATGTTCGGGTGGCCGGTAAGCCGCCCCATGGCTCGTTGCTCGCGCATGAACCGCTCGCGCTTCTCGTCGAGTCTGGCCGTCAGTACCTTCACCGCCACCTGGCGGTCCAACGCGAGCTGGGTGCAACGGTAGACGACGCCGAATCCGCCCCGCCCGACCTCTTCGGCATAGGAGAATCCGGCCGCACTCAACTCCGTGACGATGGCTGCACCGTCGTCGCGCTGGGTCCTGAAGGGTTTGTTGTCCATCATCGGCTCCCTGCGATGGCTCGAGCATAACCCCGAGCAAACCCCTCGCATGGATTTCAACAGCGGGCCGCTGCTACATCGGAACCAGAGCGTCGATCACGGCTACCCCCGACGTCAGGCCACCGTCCTCTCCGACCACATACCCAGATGCGCCGCGAGACACACCGCTAGCGGTGGTGGTGTGCCACATCAGCGAGTCGGGTCATTTGACTCAAGACCCGCGCGTTTCTCCTCAACAAAACTGTGCCGGTAGGCAACGGTTCGCGATACGGGGGTGCCCATGACCGACCCGCTGCACGGCGACCACCAGTTCGACATCTACTTCGGCATGCGTAGGGCCAAAGCCCATGTCGCCAAAGCCCATTTCGCCAAAGCCCTGGCGACGGAGGGATGCGGCCGAGCCGGCCGTCCGTCGGAGCCGACGTAGTGCGCCAAGGCGAACACACGCGCATCACGAGGGTGTCCTGTCCTTGGGGCACGGTTGTCCGCAAGGAACCGTTGGGGCCGGATGCGGAATCCCGGGTACAGCACGAGGTGGCCATCCTGGAGCGGCTGCGCGGTGTTGAGGGGGTCGCGCAACTGGCGGAGGCGCCGCGGTACCCGGGGTCGATCGTGCTGGTCGACGTTGGTGGCAGAAGCCTGACGGGGCTGGCGAAGCCCCTCGCTGTTGATCACTTGATCGGGCTTGCGTTGCAGTTGGCGGCGACGGTGGGGAGGATGCACCAACGGGGTGTGATGCACCGCGACATCACGCCTGCGAACATCTTGATCTCGCGCGGCGGCGCCACATGCCTGGTGGACTTCGCGTTGGCAACATCGTTCGCGGAGATTCGTCCCGATTTCACGCAGTACACCGAGATTGTGGGGACCCTGGCGTATCTGGCGCCCGAGCTGACCGGGCGTACGGGCCGGCTGGTGGATCAGCGTGCCGATCTCTACGCGCTCGGCGCGACGCTTTATGAGCTGGCGACCGGAGCGCCGCCGTTCGGTTCCGGCGATCCGTTGCGGCTCACCCATGATCACTTGGCGCGTGTGCCCACGCCGCCCGCAGAGATCAACCCCGCCCTGCCGGGGCGGCTGTGCGACATCATCGTGCACCTACTGGAGAAGGAACCCGACCACCGATACCAGACCGCCGACGGGGTCGTCTATGACCTCCAGTGGGTGCGCGAGGTATCGCCACGTCCGGCAGCGAGCGAGCCGCGGGTCGGCGAGCACGATTTTCCTGTCCGGCTGCTACCGCCGTCGCGGTTGGTCGAACGCGACGACGAGGTGGCGGCGCTGCAGGCGGCGTTCGATGACGCGCTGGCGGGCCGGCGTCGTGGGGTGCTGGTCAGCGGGGCGCCCGGGGTCGGTAAGACGGCGTTGGTCGACGAGCTTAGGCCGGTGGTGACCGGCAGTGACGGGTGGTTCGTCGCGGGCAAGTTCGACCAGTATCGGCGGGACCTGGAGTTCGACGCGGTCCATCAGGCGCTTCGCGGGTTGGGCCGACTGTTGCTGGCCGAGCCGGAGGATGCGCTGGCGCAGCTACGCGAGCGGATCTTGCGCGCGGTCGGCCCCAACGCAGGTCTCCTGACCGCGATGCTGCCGGAGTTCGCGGCGCTCCTGGCGGTGCCACCCGATCCGGGCGATCCACTGACCGCGCAGGTGCGGACACAGCGAGCGACGGTGGATCTGCTGCGCGCGATCGCTTCGCGGGAGCGGCCGGTGGTGTTGTTCGTCGACGACCTGCAGTGGGCTGGACGCACGCCGCTCGCCGTCGTCGACCTCGTGCTGAGCGAGCAGCAGGTGCAAGGACTGCTACTGGCGGGCGCCTACCGCGACGAAGGGCTCAACGCAGCGCATCCACTGGCATCGATGGTGTCGCGGTGGCGACAGCAGGCGGGCATCCAACAGCTTCGCCTGGAGAACCTGCCGATATCCGGCTCGGTCGCCATGGTTGCCGAGATGCTCCGCGTGGACCGGGCCACGGCGGCGGGCCTGGCCGAGGTGATCAACCCGTACACGTCCGGCAATCCCTACGAGACGGTGGAGTTGCTCAATGCGCTGCGCCGCGATGGCCTGCTGACCGCAACGTCCGCCGGGTGGAGATCGGACGAGTCGGCCGTGCGCTCTCACCTGGACCAGAGCGACGTCGCAGGGATGCTGGCCGCGCGTGTTGATGCCATGCCGCCAATGTCGCGGGGGATGGTGGAGGCGATGGCGAGTCTTGGCGGGCGCGCCGAGCTGAGCCTGCTGCAGACGGCGACCGCTGAGCCGGCGAGCGGCGTGGAACAGATGCTGGCCCCCGCCCTGGACGAGGGCCTCCTGGTCGTGGAACCCGGTGCGCACCAGGCGGTCCGGTTTCGCCACGACCGCACCCGAGAGGTGATCCTTGACCGGCTGGACCCCGGCCGGCGCCACACCCTGCAGCTGACCATGGCGCGCCGCCTCGGCGCGGTGCCGGAATTGTTCGCGGCCGCTGCGGAACAGTACCTGCCGGTGGTCGACGCGGTCCACGATGACGCCGAGCAGCGTCGCGTGGTGGGCCTGCTACGCCGCGCCGCCGGGCAGGCCACGTTGACCGGCGACTACTCCCTGGTGAACGCGCTGCTGGGCGCCGCGCTGCGGCTGATCGGCCCGGACGGCGAGCCGGCCTTGCTCGTCGAAGTGCACACAGGCCGCCACGCCGCCCTGTACGGCATAGGGCGTCTCGACGAGGCGGACGAGGTGTACCGGACCATCGAGGGGCTAAGCACCACGGCGACCCAGCGCGCGAACGCGACCGTGGTGCAGGTGCAAAGCCTGACCCAGCGCAGCCGCCTCGCCGACGCGATCGGCCTTGGCCTGGACTCGCTTCGTGAGCTCGGCATCACCGTCCCTGCCGCGGACCGGCTTCCGATGGAGCTCGACGACCAGTTCGGCCACCTGTACCGGTGGTTGGCGACCCAAGCCGCGGACGATCTGGCCCGCAGCGACATCACCGAACCCCGGCTGATCGGCGCGGCCCGTCTGATCAACGCGGTGCTACCGGCAACCTACTTCGTCGCCGACCACGCGACGCACGCCTGGCTGAGTCTGGAAGCGCTGAGGATCTGGCTCGAGCACGGCCCCGACCCCACCTTGATGGGACCGGCCAGCGCCGCCGCCTTCGCCACGGTGACGATGCGCGGTGACTACGTTGCTGGGTACCGGGCGGTGCGGCGGATCCTGGAGCTGGGCGAGGCCCGCGGCTACGAGCCGGACACCTGCCAGGCCCGGTTCCTTTTCTCGGTCCTGTGTTGCTGGTTCGAGCCCGCCGAAATGACTCTCCAGGCAGGTCGGCAAGCCCGGGACGGACTGATCGCGGGTGGCGACCTGGCAAACGCGGGATACACCTGGCAGTCGATCGTGGCAGCCCTGCTGGACTGCGCGCCGTCGCTGGATACCTTCGTCGCCGAGGTGGAGGCGGGGCTGACCTTCGCGCGCCGCACCGGCAGCGAACAGAGCGGCCAGTGGCTCGAAACCTACCGGTGGCTGGCCGGCGTGATGCGTGGCGAGTGCGCAGCCGGTGATGCGGTCCCCATAGACACGCACGCCGCCAACCCGCTGGGCCTCCTCTTCGCGCACGTCACCCGCGCCATCGCCGCCGCCATCTTCGAGGATCCGTGCGGCCTGGGGCGGCACACCGCGGCGGCGATGCCGCTTCTGCCCGCGGTCTCGGGTCACTACGTGACCGCCGTGGTCCACCTGCTGCGCGGTCTGGCCCTCGCGCTGCAGGCGCGCGTGACCGACGGTGACGAGCGCGGGAGGCTGCTGTCCGAACTCGACGATGTGACCGGTTGGCTGGCTGCCCGCGCCGCGGACGCGCCAACCAACTTCCTGCACCTGCTGCGGCTGCTGGAGGCCGAACGGGCCTGGACCGTTGGCGACTTCCGCGCCGGCGCTCTGGCGTTCGACGCGGCGCTACGCGAGGCCGGGCAGCGTCAGCGCCTGTGGCATCGTGCCCTGATTTTCGAACGCGCGGCCCGCTTCTTTCTCGCCAACGGCGTCGAATACGCCGGCTTGAGCCTTCTCGTCGAAGCGCGCCGGGGGTACCTCGCGTGGGGCGCGACCGCGAAAGTCGACCAACTGGACTGGGCCTACCCAACCCTGGTGTCAGCGTCGGGTTCGATTGCTGCGCACGGCGGCGACCAGCCGGGTGATCTTCCCCGGCAGCGCTCCGTGGTCACCACCGGCACGGTGGATCTGCTCGGCATCTTGTCCGCGTCGCAGGTGCTGAGCTCCGAAACCGGTATCGAGCGGCTGCACGCCCGCGTGGTTGAGGTGCTCCGTGCTATGACGGGGGCCACCGGCGTCCAGCTGGTGTTGTGGAGCGACGACCGGCAAGACTGGATGCTGCCCACACAAGGCAGCGATGCTCGCACCACTCCGATCACCGGCATCGGCCTCCACGGGGCGGCGCCGATGTCCGTGTTGCGATACATCCAACGGATGCGTGAACCGCTCGTCATGCGTGACGCCACCCGCGACGACCGCTTCGCCCGCGACCCCCACTTGACCGGCCTCACCTGCTGCTCGCTGCTGGCCGTGCCCATCCTCGGTCGCGCCACCCTGCGGGCGGTGCTCCTGCTGGAAAACCGCCTGATGCGCGGCGCATTCACCACCGAACGGCTCGACGCCGTGAAGCTCATCGCCGGCCAACTCGCCGTCTCACTTGACAACGCCCAGCTCTACGGCGAGCTTGCTTCGCTCGCCGAGCAACAGGCGGCGCTGCGGCGAGTCGCCACCTTGGTTGCGCGCGAAGTCAGCGCCACGGAGGTGTTCTCCGCGGTAGCCGACGAAATGGCCTCATGCCTGCATTTGGGTAACGCCACGGTAATCCGTTTCGACAGCGACAGTGCCATTACCATCGTGGCCCTTGGCCGACTGGAATCCGGGCTGACGAACATCCCGTTGATCGGACAGCAGCTTTCGTTGGAGGGCGACAACCTCGCGTTGAGGGTGCTACGCACCGGCCGTGCGGCGCGGATGGACAGCCACGAGGACGCCCCCGGCCCGGTCTCCGCAGCGATCCGCGCGATGGGGCTTCGCGGCACAGTGGGGGCTCCGATCGTCGTCAACGGCCAGGTCTGGGGGATGGCCGCCCTGGGTTCCTCGGGATCGGAGCCGTTGCCACCGGGCACCGAGGAGCGCATCGGCGACTTTGCCGACCTAGTGGCCACCGCCATCGCCGCGGCGACCGCCCGCGCTGACCTGATCGCCTCGCGGGCGCGGATCGTCGCGGCCGCAGATGACGCCCGGCGTCGTCTGGAACGTGACCTGCATGATGGAGCCCAACAGCGGCTGGTTTCACTGGGGCTGCTGCTGCGCAGTGCAGAGAGCTCGCTACCGCCCGAACTGCAGGATCAGAAACGCCAGCTCTCGGATATCGGTTCCGGGTTAAGCGGTGTGTCGGACGATCTCCGAGAAATTTCGCGCGGCATCCATCCTGCAATCCTTTCCAAGGGTGGGCTCCGCCCTGCGCTGAAGGCACTGGCCCGCCGCTCGCCGGTGCCCGTCACCGTTGACCTCACCATCGACCGACGATTCGCCGAGTGTGTCGAGGTGGCCACCCATTACGTGGTGGCCGAGGCCCTGACCAACGCTGCCAAACATGCTCACGCCTCCGAGATCACCCTGTCCGCAGGAGCCGACGATCACAACCTCAATCTGTCGATTCGCGACAATGGCGTCGGAGGAGCCGACTCCCGCAACGGATCCGGACTGATCGGCCTGAAAGACCGCGTCGAGGCGCTTGGCGGACACCTCGAAGTGGTGAGTCCCACCGGGGTGGGAACGTCACTGCACGCCACCATCCCGCTCGACCCCACCTGACAACAGCATTGGCCGGATCGGCCCGGCGCGGCGGAACACCCTGCGAATCAGGGTTTCCCGCCGTTGTGGCGTGCCAACCTGCGGCACCGGGTGCTGTGTCATCCGGGCAATGGTCTGTTGCGGCAGCGACTTCGCGTCATTTGACCCAAGACTCATGCGTCTCTCCTGAACAAAATGGAGCTATCGGCAACGGGTTCGACGAGGAGGGTCCATGACCAAGAAACAGTACGGCGACTACCAGTTCGACATCTACTTCGACGGGCTCGAGGGTCGAACGCCGAATTATCCGGTCGATTACGCCGCGCTGGAGCGCGCGGCCGCTGAAGTGCTGCCCCCGTGGGTGCTCTCCTACGTCGCCGGTGGCGCTGGTGACGAGGGCACGCAGCGCGCCAACGTCGAGGCCTTCTCGCGCTACGGCATCATGCCCCGGATGCTGGTCGGCGCGTCTGAGCGGGACCTGTCGGTGTCGTTGTTCGACATGCAGCTACCGACACCGTTGTTCATGTGCCCGATCGGGGTCATCGGGTTGTGCGCACAGGATTTCCACGGCGACATCGCCGTGGCGAAAGCGTCCGCGCAGACCGGAGTCCCGATGGTGGCCTCCACCTTGACCCAGGACCGCATGGAGGACGTCGCCCCGCACGCCGGGGACACCCCGGGGCTCTTCCAGCTCTACACACCGACCGACAAGGAACTGACCGCCAGCTTCCTGCGCCGCGCCGAGCAGGCCGGATACCAGGGAGTCGTCATCACCCTCGACACGTGGATCCTCGGGTGGCGGCCGCGTGATCTCAACACGGGCAGTGTTCCCGAGTTGAAACCCCATTGCCTGGAGAACTACTTCACCGATGACGTCTTCCTGCAGCGGTTGTCGAAGTCGCCGCAACAGGACCCCAGGGCGGCGGCCATGGAATGGATGAAGGTATGGGGTAACTCGCTGCAGTGGGAGGATCTGACGTGGCTGCGCTCCCTGACGAAACTGCCCATTTTGCTCAAGGGCATCCAGCACCCCGACGACGTACGTCGGGCCAAAGACTATGGCGTGGACGGCATTTACTGTTCCAACCACGGTGGGCGCCAGGCCAATGGGGGGCTGCCGGCGCTCGAGGCCCTGCCCGACGTCGTGGAAGCCGCAGACGGGATGCCGGTGTTGTTCGACTCCGGCGTGCGCAGCGGCTCCGATGTTGCCAAAGCGCTGGCGCTGGGTGCCACCGCGGTCGGCGTTGGCAGACCGTATGCGTACGCACTGGCCGTCGGCGGCATCGACGCCCTCGTGTCACAGTTACGCGCAATACTTGCCGAGCTAGACCTGACCATGGCCATCGACGGGTATCGGAGCATCGCGGATCTTCGCGGCAACGGCGCGATCCGACGATTCAAATAGCAGTTTCTAGGCGCCACCAAAGCCGACCGTTGCACCCAGGGCACGATGGCGTGGGCATCGATCCTGCCCAGGAACACGTTCAATCCTTTGCTGCCGATGCCTCCGGTCGGAGTGCCGGTGGCATCGCAGGGTCGCTCTGGGCGAGGACGCGGTCGACCAGGCTGTGAACCAGGCCCTCCGTGGCCGATGCGTCGAGAACACCTCCGAACACTTGGAAGTCGGGACGGATCAAGATGACCGACGCATTCAGTCGCTCGAACCACGACGCGTACTTGCCTTCGCTGTCCGTTAGGCCGCCCGGGCCGAAGTGGGCGGTACGACCGCCCACTCGCTGCCAGGCGGCGCGCGTCGGTGGGGACAGCCACTCGATCGGGTCGCCGTCGCGACCCAAGAGGACGAAGCTCGGGGGGGCGATAATCTCGTCGAGGAGTGCGATCTGGGTCCCCGTGCCCACCGTGCCTTGTAGCCCCAGATTGCCGCCGATCCCGTCGTCTTGCAGGGTGCCGCCGCGTAGGAGCCAGTTCTGGCTCGCCGCTTGGATGTCCAGGCCCTCCATCTGCATGAGCCCGGCGTCGCGCTGAGCGCACTCCTCCGGGTCGGTCATGCAGAACATCTGGCCGATGAGAACGGTCTGTTCGACGATCTGGGCGACCTGCGTGGAGCGTTCGGCGGCGTAGTCGTCGAGCAGCGAGTCGCGTCCCTCTCCATCGACCAGCAAAGCCAGTCGCCAGGCCAGATTGGCCGCGTCGCGGACGCCGGAGTTGAAGCCCTGGCCCATGAACGGCGGCATCTGATGCGCAGCGTCACCGGCCAGCACGACGCGGCCCCGGCGCCATTGAGTGGCCCAGCGGCCCCGAAAGGTATACCGGGCTTGCCGGACCAGCTCGGCGTTGCCGGGATGGATGCTCCAAGGTTCGAGGAGCCGCCAGGCGTTCTCTTCGGTGTCGACGTTGTCCTGGTCGTCGGTGGGCATGATCATGAATTCCCAGCGCCGCCACCCTCGACCGGCCGGTACGAGGGTGGTCGACCGCACGGGACCCAGACGCTGGCATGCAAAGGGCAGCCAGGTCGGCGGGGTGTGCGGGACGACATCGACCACCAGCCAGTCGCGGTTGAACCCGAGGTCGGTCATCTCCAGCCCGAGCAGGGAGCGGACGGTGCTGTTGGCCCCGTCGCAGCCGACGGCGTACGCCGCTCGTAGGGTACGAACTTCACCGTCGGGAATCGGGGCGAGGCCCGTGTGCGCCCGGATGGTCGCGGTGACACCGGAGCCGTTGTCGGACAGCGATTCCAGCGAGAAGCCTCGGTGCTGAGCGATCAGCGGATCGGCCTGCACTCGCCGCTCCAGCAACTGCTCCAGCTCCGGCTGCGAAAAGCCGGACATGTTGGCGAGCCCGGATTCGGAGTCCAGGGTGACCCGCGACTCCGTCAGAGTCCGTCCCGACGCGTCCTGCAGGATGAAGCGGTGCCCGTCCTGCCCCCAGGGCTCGATCATTCCGGCGAGTTCCTCGGCAAGGCCGAGTTGTCGCAGCACGCGCTGGACGTCGTGGCTCATCGCCACGGCGCGCGGCAGCGGGTAGGGCTGCGCCCAGCGTTCCACCACGCTCACGCGCAGCCCGCGCTGGCTGAGCAGCAGGGCCAGGATCTGTCCGACGGGGCCGGCTCCGACGATCAGTACGTCGCTGTCGCGCCGGTTGTTCTCGCTGTCGTCTACCGCTCGGCCGCCGGCGTCGGATGGTCTCGGTGTCGTGGTCGTCATGAGTGCTCTGCCGTCTCGTTGTCGTGGTGTTACCGTGCGGTCTTCGGTTCGGCGTGCCGGCCGTCGCGGGGCATCTCGATCGAGCTGAACTTGCTGGCTACGTGGTCACTTTCGAGGGGCACCCCAAGTGATCTCAACGTTCCGGCGAGCAGGACGTAATGTCCCACCAGCATGGGCAGTTCGATCAGCTGTTCGGTGGTCAGAAGCGCGCTCAGCCCGCGCCAGGTGGCTTCGCTGATTGCGTGGTCCGCATGCAGTTCGTCGGCCGCTGCCACCAGTAGCTGCTCCCGTGGTGCCCACTCCTGCGAGCCTTCGCCGGCAAGTGCGGCGAGATCGCGGTCGCTCAGCCCCACCTCGGCGCCGAGCCTGCGATGATGCTCCAGCTCATAGGCGCTTCCGCACAATGCGGCGGTCCTGATGATCAGCAGCTCCCGTTCCCGGGGTGAGAACACCGACCGCGCCAAGAGTTGCATGCAGAAGGGCATCCATGCGCGGAAGAGACCCGGGTGCCGCGCGATGGTGCTGAACAGATTGGGCACGTCGTCACCCCAAATCCCGACGAGCAGCTCACGCTGCTCTTCGGTGCGCTGCGCCGGTTCCAGGGGGAAGATGCGCGGCTCGGCTGGTTTGGCTGGCTGTAGTTCGGGCAATGTCCTACTTCCGAATTCGGGTCGCCCGACCGGGCGACGCGGTGTGGTGCCGACGACGGTTGTGTCAGCAGACGTGGTTTCCTGGGTGTCAACCTCGACCAGGTTTGCCTGGGAGCCGCATCAGGTGGATCGCAATGCCGGCAGCAGGACGTGATCGATACACCCGGTGAGATAGTCGGCATCGGCGAGGCCGCCCCCGATCAGCGGACGGGTGATGGCCACGCTGAGAAGAAGTTCCGGTAGGAAGTCCGCGGCGGCCGGGCGAGCCGATAGTTCGCCCCGTTCGACAGCGCGGTCGACCACCCCGCTCAGATCAGCGAGCCAGGGCGTTACGAGCGACGTGCGCACTGCCGCGGCGAGCTCCTCGTCGGAAAGCACGGCATGGCTTAGTGCGGCGAACAGCGCCGTATCCTTCTCCGCTTGGCGATCCAACAGCTCGACGACGGTCAGCAAGTCTCCGCGGAGTGTGCCGGTGTTGATCTCCTGGACCTTTGCCGGCCGCGTGGCATATAGCGCGGCAGCGACAAGCTGCGGTTTGCCCGACCACAGCCGGTACAAGGTGGCCTTGCTGCAGTGCGCCCGGGCTGCGACCAAGTCCATCGACAGGTCCTGGTAGCCGACGTCGCGCAGCACGTCCATTGCTGCGTTGAGCAGATCCATCGCTCGGTCCGGGGACATTCGGGGACGGCGAACCACAGCGTCGTCAGAGTCGGGCATCAGTTTCAGGCTCCGTAAAGTACAGAACAGTTCCGTACCATTTAAGATAGATCGGGAGCGGGGGAAACGCAACAGTACGATCGTCCCGGATCGAAGCTGCGTACGGCACCGCTACACCGCGCAGTAGGACACACCGCCCCGCCGCGATCGCCGCTCTACGTGCGTGTGCAGGGCGGTTCGCATCTGACCTCCCCAGATGGCGCCTGCCGCGCAATGATCTGCCGTGGAAGTGTGCCACCGTGAGCGGGTCCAACATGTCGCTGCTTGATGTCGTGTTCTGGTTTGATGGCGGTGTGGCGAGTGTCGGGAGGTTGGGGAGACCACCGGCGAGTGACAGCGCCGAGACCCGGACGCGCATTCTCGATGCGGCGCGATTGTGTTTCGTCGATCGGGGTTATGACCAGACCACGATGAAGGACATTGCTGCCACCGCGGCGATGACGGCGGGCGCGCTATACCACCACTTTGCCTCCAAGCAGGAGTTGTTCGGCGCGGTGTTTAGACGTCACCAGGGGGAGGCCTTTGAGGAGTTCGAGGTGGCGGTGGCGGCCGGCGGCGGCGGATTCGTCGAACAGCTCTCGACCGTGTTGGACGTGGCGGCTGACATTCATGGCCGAGACCGGGGGCTTGCCGGGTTCACCGCCGTAGCGACCATCGAGCTGCAACGTCACCCCGAGCTACGCGCAGTGGTGGGCGAGGACAGCCGGGGGTTGTACCGGTTCTTCGAGCGGTTGTTGGCGGCTTCGGGGGATCAGATGTCCGCCGCCGACCTCGAGGGTTTGGTCAACATGGTGGTCGCGATGTTCACCGGCTTCTCGATGTTCGGCCCGGGCCCGCGCGCCGCCGCCGAGCACCGCGCGGCCATTGCCGCCTTCAAACGGGCACTGGCTGGCGAGTTGCTGTCTGATCCAGCCCCCGGGGGTTGATCCTTGACAAACGAGGCCACGCAAATAAAGTAAACGTTTAGATTGTGATCGTGCCGTCGGGTGATCCGCCTGAGGAACCGAACGGTGGATGCCGTCGATGGTTGGGGCGGGTCCCAACCGAGGCGCCCGCAATCGGCGAGAGAATGCGAAAGCTGCGATGTGGATCTCCGACCGTGGTTCGACGACGCCGGCGAGGACTCGGTGGGCGGTGCCGGGAACCGAGGGCCGAGCCCGATGACAAGCACCCCGGCTCGCGAAACACTCCACATTCTCCTCGACAGTCGCGAGATCGTGGAGT
>Ga0193743_1000461_pt1 | contig 32225 bp, 20 predicted proteins | sample L2c2metaG_FD_143038 | JGI IMG/M metagenome (GOLD analysis project Ga0193743, IMG submission 143038) | Soil microbial communities from a riparian zone of the East river system, Colorado, United States - L2c2 | ecosystem: Environmental > Terrestrial > Soil > Riparian zone | place: USA: East River...
TTTGTTTTGAAAACATTTGGATTTGAACCAAAAACTTTCCCTTTAAAAGAGGGACACTCAACCAATCGAGTTCTGTATTCTTAAATTTTATAATAAATAATTTTTGTTTCTCTACTTTTAATAAAAGTGGTAATCTACCTAAAGTAGGTAAAAAAAATAAAATAAAACAGTCAAAAAAAAATAAATTATGTCAAAAAAAAATGTTTTCAATAAAATCAACTTTTAGATCGATATTTAAAGGTTTTAAAAAAGCCTATCAAACACCAACTTTACCAGATCATATTATTGAGTTTACTTTACATCCAACAATAAGAATAATTAGAGTTTTAGGTGGATTAAGTTTTTTAACTATAATGAGTAAATCTTATTTAAATTATCCTATTTATGTTTTATATATTTCTATGTTATTTCTTTTAATTTTTACTATTTATCATTGTTATTTAACTTATCACAGATTTAAGCATATGATTAAAATTCTGAAATCAGATAAATTAGAAGTTAGAAACTCTCCTTTAGATAGACTAGCTTTTTTATCTACAAAATCTTTATGGTGTTTTAAATCAGCTTGTGAATCGGCACCCAATGTTGGTTTAGGTTTAGGTTTAGGTTTAGGTTTAGGTTTAGGTTTAATGTTAGGAACTAATGAAATCCTTAAATATGGTGATGTTGAACCTATTTTTGGTCCTTTTCTAGGTGCTAAATTCCAAAATTTAAATTGAGATATAATATTAAATAATACACAAATAACAGTTAATACTATTCCTGTTGCTATGAATTTTATTGGTTTTAATTTAATTTTAAGAAGTTACATTAAACATGTTTACAATAGACCTTATGCTTCTAATTTAGATATAGCGTCTAGACGATTGCAGGAAATAGGTAGAAATCGTAGTTTACTTGGTTTTATGATATTTGGTGCACCGCTTGTTTTATTAAGTTTAAAACATACGGCTATATCTCTTAAAAATATGGGTTCTATTGACATCTCATTAGGTAATCCTGTCGATTTATCGCATACAGATAATAATAATTCTAATGTAATAAATAAAAGTTTCTTTTTATTAATTAGTAATCTAAAAAATAAAATACCTAAATGGGTTAAATTAATTTTAATAATAATAGGATTAATACTGTTTGTATTAAAGTTCTTAGGTTTAAATTTCTTAGAATTTATAAATAGTTCATATTATTTAAAAATATATATTTATATTACAGGATCATTAGCTATTCTTTATCAAATTTTAAGTTTATACTTATTACATCTCTTTATTAAAAAAAAAGTTCAGATCTCAGAAGTTCTACCTCAATTTCTAGTAAATTGATTAAAAGAATTTGAAATTATATGTTCAAATAAAGAAAATGTTAAAGTATTTAAAGATATGTATTATAGAGATATTTTAGTTTATATCTTAATAATAATTTTTGTAACTTTAATATTTTAATACTTAAATAAACCCTTTTAATTATAAAGAACAATAGGAAATTATTTGTTAAAGTAGCCTTCGGTTTAAGATCGCTAGTGTGTTGTATAGACATAGGTAGTTGATAGGTCTAAGCACTCTCGTTTTTAGCTTGAGTAGTACTTATTTTGTAATAATAAAATTAAGAAAAAAAAAATGGTGTCTTATTATTCGCTAGAGGAAGGAAATAAATAGCTGCGAATCTGCGGAGGAGGATCTATTTTTATTTAACCTTTTGTTTAAAAAAGGCAAAAGGTAGGTAATTGGATCAGGTTATGGTTATAATATAATGATTATAAGCTATATAACTATAACTTAAAACTCCCGCTGTTTCTCATACTCTGCGGACTCCTTACGGAGAGTCCTTACGGAGAGTCCTCCGGAGAGTCCTTACCTGCGGAGCGGGAGCGTGCTAATTTTTGTTTTATTCTTATTAAAACTATAGCCTATTCTTGTTTGTTTTTTTCTATGTTTCTCTTTTTTATCCTTTTACAAATAGAAAAGTAATAATATAAAAGTACTAGGATAAAAGGGCTAGAATAGAATTTATTATAAATATTAAAAGAGAAGCTAAGAAAATTGCTTTTTTTTAATTGAAAATAATTAAAGTAATTATTAATTATTTAGCTATCCTTGCCAGTATAGCTTGGTTAATTTCTCTTTGGTTTATTAATATAAATCATGCTACAACTGGCTAATTAATTTTTAGAAAAAAATAAAATAAAATATTCTTATAATAGCTTTTTAATAGAAAATCATAAGAAATATTATTAAAAAAAAAAACTAATTAAAAGGAAAATTTATCATTTCTCAGTATGAAATAAATTACTAATTCTTATATTTACTGCAAGACTATTAAGCTAGCGATAATAGAGGTTTATTGCAAGGCACTAAAGATCTAGGGGACCTTATCTTATGGCCTCCTAGAAGGCATTGTTGCCCGCAGATAAAAAGCAAGGGAAGGCAAAGGAAATAAATTAGATATTTTTAATAAAAATAAATTTACCCGATTAAAAATGAATCAAACGCTCCGCGGTCGCTCCGCGGTCGCTCCGCGGTAAACAAAAATTAATCAAAAAACCTTGTGGCCTGAGCCATTCAGGCGAGGGCAAAACAAAAGTTTTTTTCTTTTAAGTATAATGCAATTCTCTTTATAATAGTGTTAGCTATAACTTAGCTGACATAATAAAAAAAAAAAGAAAAAGCCTTCTCCTGCGAAGCAGTATAAAATAGAGTTAGGTAATAGAAACAAATACTGATCTTTTAATTTAATTAACATTAGCTTAATATTATGTTACTTTAATTAAATTTAGAAAGACAATTAAAGTATTAGGAACGCACGTATACCTATACTTTAAAATTTTAAAATTGAAATGATTTAAAGAAATTAAAGGCAATTAATTCAGTTAAACTCCTTAAAAGATAGGCTAGTGTTCAACGGTTGCTATTTTTAAACGCCCTTTCGTTTATCCAGTAGCCCTTCAGTCTTTTTCTCCTTCTTCCTTTCTCCTCTATCCGAAGGAAGGACTAGCTCCGGATAACAAAAGCAATGGATGCAATGGATGAGCTGAGGCAAAAAATAGCAGTAGTTAATTAAGGGTAATAATAAATTAATAAAAAAGTCCTTTAATTAAAATAATAGTAAATTAAATATATAAATTTAATAATAAAAAACAAAAATTGAAAAGAGATTTTAGAATATTAACAGAAATCGGAAATTTATTATATAAAGAAAAAGATAAACCTGTAAAAAACATAGAAAATGATTTTAAAAATAAATTATTTCCTTTAAGTCTTTTTGCTAGAAAAGGGAGTTTATTAAATCAAAAAACTTATGATTATCTTAACTCTGTCTCACCTACAAATATGACCTTGGCACCTTTTGCCAAAGCACTTTTGCCCTCAGATAAAAAAGGGACAGCAAAGGAGGCTAATGGGACCACGCCATTAAGTCCAAATCCAAATGTTCATAAAACTTTATTTAATTTAAAAAATAATGAATCCTTACCCTCTTTATCAGGACAGTGGGGACAAGGGCCACAAGAAGCCTTGATAAAAACTAGAAATGATGTGATATATCAATATTTAAAGACTTTTAGTCTTTTTAATAAAAAAAAAAATGGTATATTAATACAATATAATCAACATATTGGCTATAATTACAATAGTAAAAATTTAATATTACGAGGAGTAGAGCCTCCCTTTGCCAAAGCACTATTGCCCACAGATAAAAAAGGGACAGCAATGGAACAACCAAGGGCCAATGTCAAAGTAAATAAGGCAACGGTGATAGAATTAAATAGATTAAAAGGTGTAAGCGGGCTTACAGGTTACAACCGATCCGCGAACAATAGATTAATTAAATATAGTTATAAATTATTATTTTATTTTTTTAAGAGTATGTATTGTTTAATTAGTAAACCTGTTTTTCTTTTTACTCCTGATAAAGTAACTATACAATTATTTTATTTTCTGAATATTCCTAAATTTAAAGTTTTTAAATGGTATTCTATTTTAAATAATAAATTAATTAGACAGAAATGGTATTCATTAAGATTAAAAAAAAATCTACGAAATCATAAATTAGATAATTTTAATATCACATCGGCCAATAGTGATTTTAGTACTTCTAGTCAGAACTACGATCTCTCAAACAGCCATTGTAATAATGATGCAGGGACTTTTACTGGTGAGGATTTTTTGAAAAGAAATCAATTAAAAACTGTTCTCTCTTATAGTAATAAAGAAATGATGAATAGGGTTAAACTTTCTTGGAGAATTAAAAAAACTCTTTTTAGATTAAATAAAAAACGAAGTAAAGTTAAAAATAATTTATTTAATTTAAATAAATTAAATTTATTTAAAGTTTTCTCTCTTAAATTTAAATTAATTTGTGAAATTTTAAGTAATAAATTTAAAAAACCAGTAGAATTACAATTAATTAGAATACACCAACCTTTTCACGATAGTAATATTTTAGTTAACCTTCTTTCTTTAAATATTAAAAATAAAAAATTTAAACCTAATGTAGCTATAGAAAAACTATACGCAAAAAAAGCTGTTAAAAATTTATATGATTATAGTATAAAGAGTAATAATTTTATTCCTTCTTTCTTATCAGGTATTAAAATTAGAATTGGAGGTAGATTAATGAGAGAACCTATTATTCCTAGAATTACAACTAAAAATTTTGAAAGAGGAGCTTCTTCGCCTGGTAAAGTAAACTTTTTAGACACTGCTACTATTACTAAAAAAAATAGAAAAGGGTCTTATACTATAAAGATATCTTCAGGTCAAAATTTCTTCTAATTTGTTTTATTTTAGCTAAGCGATTGTTCCTTGCTCTGTCTAGGCTGAGGTAGTGCTTGCCGAGCTTTTTTTCCTTAATTTGGCTCTGGCTCTTGCCTTTGGGATACGAGACATAAAACATAAAATAAGAATAGCAGCTCAAGCAGCTCAAGCATCAGTGATTCGATTTAATTGTTTCTTATTAAATAAATAAACCCCTTTTTATCCATATCAACCCCTGAGCGCGGAGCTTAATAACTAGTAGAAATAAATAAATAAATTGTAGGATAGTTGTTATTAAATTTATAAAATTTAACCCTTATCTATATAATAAAACCAAAGGGTAAATTATTACTTTTTAATTATTAGTATTGTTAATAATTTATATATATTATTTTATTAAAAAACAAAAATAAAATTGGCTGCTCCTTATTTAAATTTATTCTTAGTTACAGCCTTACTTGAGACCTGCTTCCTCTCCGGAAGGACTAGCTCCGCAACCGTAAGGACTAGCTCCGCAAGCAGAGAATATAAAATATTATGATTATTTTTAGCATGCTATGACTATGCTCAGCCTCACCTCATCCTGTGCTTAAGCTAAGGCAAAAGGCGCTAGGGCAACAGGGGAATGATAACATCTTTAGCTTAATTGGTAAAGTATCTGCCTTCGAAGCAGCAAGTTATTGGTTCAAGTCCATTAAGGTGTCAAAATTTCTTTTTTATTTGTATTTATTTAATAAAATACTCATTACTTAGGGGACTTTGTTGGCATGACTAGTTATGTGCGCACCGTTAGATCCGCACGCACCGCACGCTACGTATACAAAGGTTGCTTTAACGCTAGTGCTAAAATTTATTTAGCTAGCTTAAGCTAGAAATGAGGTGATATTAGGGTAAGATAAAAATTTAAATAAAGAATTTAAAATTTAAAAGATTTTTAATGTCTAAACAACTATTAGATAAAAATATAGCAAATAAATCTTCTAATCCTAACATAAGGTCTTTAAAACAAAGCCCTATTATTTCGTTTTTATTCTGTAACTTAATACTATAATTAATAGTTTGAAGCCACAAATAAATGACTCTTTGTAAAAATTCTCTTTAAATACTATTTAGCCAATTGCTTTCTAAAAATAGAACAAATGAGGCTAACACTAAAAAGTAGGCTTTCTTAATCATTAGCCTTGTTTATTTCGAAGTAGCCTGTTGCTGTTAAATTGTATTACACCAACGGGCACCACCCCGCTGGAGGGCGGAGAAGGCTAAGGCTAGTAATACCAGAGTAACAAAGCACTATGCATAAACAAGTATTTATACCCCCTCTTTCCGAGTATTTTTCAACTTAGTTTGATTAAGTACTTTAACTTTTGCTTTTGATTTTTAGACCTTTGCTGTTGACTTTTGCAAAGCAAAAGAAAAAAGGGGCTTCAGCCATTGGCCCTATGGAGGAGCGATCTAAACAATGCAAAACGGCACAACGCCGCTATGCCGCAGCTCCTAAAAGCTTATACGCAAGCATATGTATCTACGCCGGAAGGAATACAAAGATTAATTAGAGCATATTGGGGAACATCCTCAGGCATAGACCTGCTTTTTTGTTTGTTTTGCCCTCGCCTGAATGGCTCAGGCCATAAGGTTTTGTTTTTAATTGGTATTTAAAACCACCTTTTTTAGGTTTACGAACTACTACTTATAATAAAGTATTTTGTTTATATTGAATAAAACTCATAGCAAATTAATAAAAATTGACAGCTATCATAGTCTAGTACACGGAGCTCAAAAAACAAAAATCAGAAAATAAATAATAACAAAAATAAAAAAACAAAAAATCGATGAGAATATTAAAAACACACGTACTACTTAGATTGTTAAATTCTTATGTAGTAGATTCTCCTCAACCTGCAAATATTAGTTATTTATGGAATTTCGGTTCTTTATTAGCTACTTGTTTAATAATACAGATATTAACAGGAGCTTTTTTAGCTATGCATTATACACCAAGTGTAGATTTTGCCTTTAATAGTGTAGAACATATTATGAGAGATGTAAACAATGGATGGTTAATAAGATATACTCATGCTAATGTTGCTTCTTTCTTTTTTATATTTGTATATATGCACATAGGTAGAGGTTTATATTATGGTTCATATAAATCACCTAGAGTATTAGTGTGGTCTATCGGAGTTGTGATTTTGGTTCTTATGATGGCTATAGCTTTCCTGGGTTATGTTTTACCTTATGGTCAAATGTCTCTATGGGGTGCTACCGTTATTACTAATTTATTATCAGCAATACCTGTGTTTGGTCAAGATATCGTAGAGTTAATAAACTTCACATTTTCTTCCTTAATGGGAGAGGAAGAAAATCTTACAATGTTAAATGCAGCAATTTCTACAGTTCTGCCTACCATAGGAACAATAAATAAACATGCGTTAAAAAAGGGAAATAAAAAAAGATTAGACAAAAGAGAATTTTTATCAATCCCTTATCAATTTATAGCTTTTATAACGGGTTTAATAGATGGGGATGGTTATATTCAAATAACTAGAACAACAAAAGGATTTATTACTATTAAATTGGTAATTACAGTACATTTAGAAGATCTTTCTACCTTAGAATATATTCATTCTGTATTAAAATTAGGAAAAATTACAATAAACCGAGACCATAAAAGTCCTAATTGTAGTTTAAAAATAAGTAGAACAGATTTACAAGAAGTTCTTTTTCCATTATTCTTACACCATGAGATATTCTTTTTAACTGAGGTACGAAGAGCTCAATTCAATTTAGCTATGTTCATATTTAAAGAGGAACTAAAAATTTACGATAAAATACCAGCTTTCCCTTGCTTTTACGAAGCGGACAATAGGAAAGGAATACCTGTTTTATTTGAATTACCTAAAACATCTATAGAATACCTAAACTTAGATTTCTTTAAACATTGGATTGTAGGTTTTACACAAGCTGAAGGTTCTTTCTGCGTTAAATCTAATAAAGATGGATGCTTTCAATTAAAACAAAGAATACATGTTCTGTTATTTGAAGCCTTTAAATTGATATTTCAGACTAGACGAAAAATTGGGACAGAAAAAGGTATGTATAATCAATTTTCTGTCAGCTCTAAAACTGACTTACAAACAGTAATTAATTTTTTCTCCTTTTCAGGATACCATCCTTTAGTAGGATTGAAAGGAATCCAATACTTAAATTGGTTAACAACTCTACGAAATAGTTCTCGATACAGTAATCTTAATTTTCCTCAATAAACGTATTTTTATTGCAATCTCCATACGTTTGCACAACTCAAGGTCCTTATTATCATTCAAGACTTTGCCATTATGGCTTTGCTTGGCTAAGCCGGAGGGTCCTATCCTTTAGGTTTGCAAGTGGTAAATATAAAGAGCCTCCGTATGGTCCTATGGTGGAAATATTTACTAATAAGATATTTATGTGAATACAGGCTCCTTAAAACAGTAATGTTTTAGAGGCAAACGGGGAAAATTGCAAAAACATCTTAATTAAATTAACCTCCGTAATTAAGACAATTTGCAGCGAAGCTTGATTAGGTATTATGTTTTAATTTCAGACAGGTTAAATTACCCTCTGCGGAGCTGCGGAGCTGCGGAGCTGCGGTGCTGCGGAGCTGCGGAGCTGCGGTGCTGCGGAGCAAACCCTCCTGGCAAAGGCAAACATTAAAATAAGAGCATAATAATCAAGAACGTTCAACGACTAACGAGTGAGTAATACCAACAATAAGCTCGACACGAAAACCCCGCAGCCATTTTTTTTATTATAATTTCAATTTATTATTATTATTATTTGGTTGAATACATAGTCTAAGCATTGTCGTAAGGCAATGAAGATGTAATTAAATATTATGTCATTAATTTTCTGTAATTTGGGGAGGTTTCTCTGTTTCTAATGCTACATTAAATAGATTTTTCTCTCTACATTATTTATTACCTTTTTTATTAGCTGCTTTAGCAGTAGCACACTTAATAGCTCAATTTGTAGGGCCTTTATATTAGTAATAATATTTTTAGAATCAAGCTATATGCTGGAAACTCCTAAAGCCTTAAGTACTTTAATATTAGTAAAAATTTTAAGGATGGTTAGCTATAGATGCTATACCTAATGGACAATCAGCAGGTAAACAGTATAGACCTGCCCCTTGCCTTGCCCTTACCCGTTGTCACCATCTTGATCATTACCATCTTTTGCCTTTGCCAAAAGCAAAGGGACAATGGAAATAGTTACCTTGTAATGAAGGTAATAATTGAATTAAGGAGAAGGCAAGGCTGTAAGTTTAACCAGATCCTCAGAGACTACACGCTTGAACCCTGTTACTTTAATTAGATAGGGATATGATATAGTCCAAACGAGAGTGAAAAGTCTCGAGTTTATTGCGTAATTCTATTTATTGTCTAACTAACTCTTTTCATTCTAGCCCAAGTAATTCCGTAAAAAGAATCAGTAAAACAGAAAGATCTAAATTCAAATTGGATTTTTATTTAAAACAAATTTTAATAGGAAATATACTAGGAGATGTATATAGGAGAAGATTTTCTGAAAAAGCTAATGTTAGAATAATTTTTAGGCAGGGTTATATAAATGCTTCTTATTTGTTACATTTATATAATCTATTTCAAGAATTTGTACTAACACCGCCTTCAGTTTCAACGGTTACTGATAAAAACACAGGAAAAATTAGATACAATCTAAGTTTTGCTACTTTAGCTCTTCCTTGTTTTAATGAGTTATATGAATCTTTTTATTTAGAAGGAAAAAAAATCATTCCAAATAATATCTCTGATCTCTTAACTGAAGTTAGTTTAGCTTATTGGATTATGGATGATGGAAGTTTTACAGGTTCCGGTCTAAAATTATATACAAATGCATTTAGTCTAGAAGAATTGAATTTATTAGTTGAAGCATTAGATAAGAATTTCTCTATTAAGGCATCAGTTAATGTTTCTAATAGATAAAAATCACAGTTTAGTTTATATATATCAAAAAATCAAATGTCTTTAGTAAAAGATTTGGTTATTAAACATATGCATCCAGATATGTTATATAAATTAAATATAGATAAGCAATAAAACTTTGCTACATGAGCATGGTTCTAATAACCCTAATGGAGTTACTTCTAATGGTGATAGATATGCAATGCACCCTTATTTTATATTTAAAGATTTAGTTACAATTTTTGCTTTCTTTTTAGTTTTATCTGTATTAGTTTTCTTTTATCCTAATCTATTAGGTCATTCCGATAACTATATACCTGCTGATCCTATGGTGACTCCAGCTTCTATTGTTCCTGAATGGTATCTTTTACCTTATTATGCTATTTTAAGATCTATTCCTAATAAATTATTAGGAGTTTTAGCTATGTTTGGTTCATTATTAATATTATTAGTTTTACCTTTCACTGATTTATCTAGAATAAGAGGAATGGCTTTTAGACCAGCCATGAAAATAGCTTTCTGGTTCTTTGTTGTGGATTTCTTCATTTTAATGTGGATAGGTTCTCAACACCCTAATACACCTTATGTTGAAATAGGTCAAATAGCTACTGCTTTTTACTTTGCATGGTTCTTAATTATAGTTCCAATTATTGGTTTAAGTGAAAATACTTTAATGGATGTCGCTACAGCTAAGACGTCACGCCCCATAGCTTCGTAGTCCCGTAGAGGCTTATTTATTAAAATAGTTTTCTAGTTTTATATTTTCGCTTTTGTAGTCGGCATAGTCTACTTTTGTGTTTTAATTGTTTTTTAACCCCTTTTGCTGCCATTGTCAACCTTAACTTAACTCCCCCCCCCCCCCCCCCGTTGCTAGCAGATTGCTTCGCTAGGGCTGAGGTGGCACCCGTTGTCATGGAGGGGTCTGATAGGGGCAGTGGAGGCAAGGGTGGTATTGATCCCTCATTGTTAGCGAAGGGTCAAAGGATAGAGCAAGGCTCCGATAAGTACATCGCACAACGTGCCTTAGAGGTATTCAAGAATATTTATTAAGTATCTGCCTATTTATGCTACAAATAAAAAAACAAACAAAAATAAATTTCTAGCGCTAATTACCAGAGTCGCTTTTCTGAAATAAAAATAATTAGCCAAGACTGGTCCCAATTAAGCAAGATTATACAGAGGGCAACCTTTGCCTTTGCTGTAAAAATGGTAACATTTAATATCTAAGGGTAAAGTAGTAATTTAATAGCCCTGGACGATAAATCAGGCTTGCTTCTTAGTGAAGTAAAAACAAAAAGCTAGTTTAAATATAAAAGTGAAAGAAAAGGGAAAGGGGCAAACAAAGTTAAGCAGACAGAATTATGTTTTATAAATTAAAAAAAACTAAACGAAATAAAAGCAATAAAAACAATAAATAATTAGAATGTGTTAAATAATAAAAAAATACAAACAACTCTTAAAAAAGGATTTAAATATAATTGATTTAATATTTATATTTACCTATGTTGCCTGAACTGCAATTTGTCTAACTAGTTTTGTGATCTTGCCATCACTGCCGCCTCTCCGGAGGAAGGAGCAATTGCTCCTTCCTGCGGAGCAAGGAGGACTAGCTCCTTCCTCTCCGTAAGGACTAGCTCCGCAAGCAGGATTAACTCCGCAAGCAGAAGGGAGGAGCCTTGCTTTATTTTTGCACGAAGCTTTATACATTTGAGCTCTGCGTGCTGTTATTATTTTTATTAGCTCCGCTTGCTATGTTTGCTATGTGGATTAGCGAAGTCCTGTATGGCAGGGCGTTTCAACTTTATAGACACAGGTAATAATATAAAACCGAAAACCAATTAGGCCTAGCGCAAACAAGGAAACCAGACCTCCGATAAGCTGTGCAAAAGTTCAATCAAAAGAGTGCCTTCTTGTCGAGGCTATTAGCCCGCCAGCCTTCTTTATTTAAAATTTTAACTCTGTATACAAAAGTGTTTTATTTTTAAAAGAAAAGCAACCCTTAGAGAGAGGATTTACATTGAAAAGCTGCTAAGGTTTTCCGAAGGCAGTTTTGCGGAGCATGCAGAGCTTTTTGTTTTTATAATGAGTAGGTTAAAAATTGCTAGAGAAATTGAAATACTAATTGGAAGGTTACTGTGCACTGCTATTGCGCGAAGGTATAAATATTCCTTGCTTTGCCTTATCCTAGCTTAAAAGCTAGGGAGCAGACAAAAAGGAAGCACTTCGTCGACCTATGTTCTGCTATTGAGAATACTATGCTCTGCTAATAATATAATAAGCCCTAAAAAAGGGAGGTAACCGAGGATCTATAATAGTCTCTCAGATTTGCATCTGTATATTGTGTTAGTGCTACTAATAACTTTGGACTTAACTATGTATAATTTCCCTAAACTAGGTACAGTTAGGCCAGACGTGAAAAAAGAGTGCTTTAAAGAGAAAGCTTCAACCGGTCCTCCGGAAAAAAAGGGTAAAACCCGTTCGTAACAAATAAGTAAATATGTAGGGTAATATCCTTTAACAAAGCCCTCCTTTTTATTCTTATTTTTAACCTTTGCTGTTCTCCAGTGCTTAAGCACAGGCAACAGATAATAAAAATAAGAAGGTGGAGTCACACAAAGGTTAAAAAGACAAAGCTATCAGGACTCCTTGCTCCGCAACCGTAAGGACTCCGCGGCAACAGGACAACAAGGGATAACAATTAAGAGAAAAATAAAAATATTTCAAAAAAATGGTGACTACGGTAACTACGCTTTTAATAGAAAATCTAGTGAGTCTATTATTTAACTTAGCAGATGTTTTAAGTATAATTTTACCTGTTTTATTGAGTGTTGCTTTCATGACGATTATTGAAAGAAAACAATTAGCCGCACATCAAAGAAGAGTAGGACCTAATACTGTAGGTTATTATGGTATTCTGCAACCTTTTGCTGATGCTTTAAAATTAATTTTAAAGGAAACAGTTATACCTTCTCAATCTAATAAAATTATTTTTTATTTAGCCCCTGTTTCTACATTAGTATTTAGTTTATTAGGTTGGGCGGTAATACCTTTTGGTCAAGGACTAGTATTATCAGATTTAAGTTTAGGTATTTTATATACTCTAGCCTTATCTTCTTTAGGTGTTTATGGTATATTATTAGCAGGTTGGTCTGCTAATTCTAAATATGCTTTTTTAGGATCTTTAAGGTCTACTGCAGCTATGATTTCTTATGAGTTAATTTTAAGTTCTGCTATATTAATAATTATTTTATTAAGTGGTAGTTTAAATTATATTACTATAATAGAAATACAACAATCTATATGGTTTATAGTTCCTTTATTACCTGTTTTCATTTTTTATTTTATTGCTGTACTTGCTGAAACTTCAAGAACTCCCTTTGATTTACAAGAGGCTGAATCTGAATTAGTAGCAGGTTTCTTTACAGAACATTCCTCAGTGCCATTTGTATTTTTCTTCCTTGGAGAATATTCTTCAATAGTACTATTTAGTTGTATCACTGCAATATTGTTCCTTGGAGGTTATAACTTGCCAGAATTATTTATTAATGATTCTATTTTTAATTTACAATCTATATTTCTAGGACTAAAAACTTGTATTTTTACTTTTTTTTTCGTGTGGTTTAGAGCTACTTTACCTAGATTAAGGTATGATCAATTAATTCAACTTTGTTGGTTAAATCTTTTACCTGTTGCCGTTGCATTTATTATTCTTATACCAAGTATATTAATATCTTTTGATATTTCTCCTTATTAACCTTTATCGCTTTAATTAAACTACCCCCTTTTTTAGTAAATAACTTATTTTTATTTGTCAGAACAAGCTCCTTGATATGTGGAATGCTGAGTTTGTTAAACAAAAATACACAAAGAAAAATGTTGCCTTTTTAAGATCAGCTTTTGCTTTCACTTATTAGGGCATTTATAAAATAAAAGCATTTAAACCTTCACATACTCGGGCTGAGCGTATATAATATTACAAATTACATAATTCATTAGTACAAAAAAAGGGTGTTAAAAACTTAGACATTATTAATAAATTAAAATGAAGAAATATTAATGGTTTTTGTTTTATTAAAGTAAAAATAGACTATTATTACTTATAGTAGTAATTTTGGTCCCAGTTTTGTTCAGCTTGTAAAAGTAAAAGGTAAAATGCTATTGAGTAGAAAAACATGCTAAGTAAAACAAGTAATAAAATAAACTTTTTTCTTTTTTGAAGAGAATATATAGTGGTGGTTTGTTTTTGAGGGTAATAATATTTATTGAGAAGAGGGCATATAGTGCTGAAAAAAATAATTATTTAGCTTTGATTTTCTTAATTAAATTTAGTGTTAGAATCAGAGTTGTATCATTACCATCCGTTGCCATAACTACTAGCGCAAGCGCATTATTAATTATTAAGACAACGGCTAGATCCACAACTCCTTGTTACTTCCTCTGTTTATTATTATTTTAATTAAGAATTAAAATAATAAACTCCTCCTCCTTCATCCTTCCTCCGGAGAAGCAGGGCTACAAATAATAAATAATATGAATTATAAATTTTCATTTCTCTTTCTATTTTTAGATAATTTAATCCCCTTTTTTAATTAAATGTTAGTTATAATAATACTAAAATAAATTAAAAAAATTATTAATATTTAATAACATTTAACTTTTCATATTTTAGTGTTACTTTTTAAAATTGTTAGCTAAGGCAGCCTCATACAAAGGTTTCTTAATAACCGGAGGAGGCAGAATTAGCTTTCGCTAAAGCGAAATAAAAGACCAGAAGGGCAAAGGTTTTGATTAGAAAAGTTTTAGTATTTATAACTTAACCTTCTTAAAAGAAGAAATGAAATAACTAGTGCTTTTTTGATCATATTTTCTTTTCATTATAAGATAACGTGTACTTTGTGGTTTTATTTTTATTGTAACTATTTTTCTTCGCCTCAGGCACAGTAGTGATTCACAGTAGTGAGCGGACACTAATTATAATAAATTAATCAATAGCATTGAACATGGATAGAAATACTTTTGCGCGAGGAATTATAGCGGAGCTACTCCGCGATTGTTCTATTTTTGTCGTAACTAACCTCATTTAAGCTAAGCTTAAATGGAGCTAGACTTATATTTCTTATTTAGCTTAATTTAGACTAACTCTTAATTAAGAATAAAACTAACGGTTTTTAGAATTAGTGTCTTGAAACTAGAAAAATTAAAAACACAGTAGTTAGGATAGCAAGCTAAAGCTAAAGGGTGTAATGCGTAACATAAACAAAGAACAAGTAACCTCTAGCCCTCCGCCAATCCTGCTTAGTCAAAGTATTTAATAATTTAAATTTTATTAAATAAAAGTATAATTTTAAATAGGAATAATTTTCATAGGTAAGATAAAACGATTGCTAATCGTCTGGGTTAATACCCTTAAGCGTTCGACTCGCTTTTATTCCGATATTTTTTAATAATAAAAGGCTTGCTTATTATACTTATACCTCTCTAAGGTTGTCTACCCTAGCGAAGCAAATACTTAAAAAAAAAGCTCCTTGTAAAAAAAAAGGTAATATAAGAACGGAGTATAAAGTAAAAAAATTGGTTTTGAATCCGTATTCCTGAAAAAAAGGCTACTTTTTTTTAAGTAGCTTGATTCTCTTTATTCCAAAATTCTCTTGGCCTCTATTTTACCACTTTAAGCATGTTAAAAAACTACGGAATATCTATATCAGAAAGGAATACAGATAATAGAAATAGAATCGATAGATCAAATAAATACAGTTTTCCTAGAGGCGGTGATCTGCAATGCGCTAAAATATTTAAAACCGAGGGCAGGCATGCGGACCAAGCTGAGCTACGCTGAGCTATTTTTAGCTTCTGTTAAGTATACTTGATTATTAGCTAAGGACTTCCTGCTTGCGGAGCTAGTCCTTACGGAGAGCAATTCCTCCGGAGGAAGAAGCAAGGAGGAATTGCGGAGCTAGTCCTTCCGGAGAGCAATTCCTCCGGATAGCTATAAAGCCAAAGTGGTTAGACCGAGTGTGAACAAGAGAAATATAAGGACAGAAGATCTTAAGATTAAGAACAGAGCTAGAAAAATAAAACGGTAGATGACGATAGGCAATAATAGAATATCTTCGCAAAAAATAAATATAGTGGTATAAACCATCTGGCTAAAAGGTACGCAAAATTAAAACGAGATATAAGAGTAACAGAGCAAGGCAAAATATTTGCAAGTCTATAGTGATGGTGATTACAATTTTGTTAAAGTTTTATATTTTTACTTGTCTACTCCTGTTTCTCCGCAGGAAGCAGGAATTCCTCTCCGTAAGGACTCTCCGTAAGGACTCTCCGAAGGACTCTCCGTAAGTACTAGCTCCGCAAGCAGATAAAAGCAAAGGAAACTAGTAAAGATATATAAAAACCTGCCTCCTCCAATGAGAGGAACCCACGTTTGTAAGGACTACCTCCTTTCTCCTGAGGGACTTTTTATTTTAATTATTAAGGTCATATTAGTTTAATTGGTAGAATGCAGCTTTGTGGATGCTGAGAAAAGAGTTCAAATCTCTTATGTGACCCTTTTCTAAACAATAATAATATTTAAATGTCGGTCTGTTTTTATCCTAGCGAAGCTTATGCAGAGCTTTGTTTGTTTTACTACACAACTACTTGCCTTGCATCCTTCTGTTTTATTTTTAATAATTCTTTCTTAGCATTGCGCTTGCCTCGCTACACTAAGAAAACATTCAAATTGTTTTCCCTTTTTTCTATAACATGGTTCATATCATATTTATTACCTATTTTCTCAAAAAAAGGATAGACTAGGGGTGTAACAAAAGGCCATAGTATAAAAAAAGCTAAGGCACATACACAACTTGTGCGAAGAAAAAAAAGTAACAAAACCCACAAAACATAGCTATATTGTATTGCTAGCAAGCCTTCGTTTTGTTTACAATCTCCATAACTATTTATAATAACCTCGCTTGTTCATATTTTAATTATAAAATTAGTAGGTCTCTGGGGAATTCAGTTCAGGTGGTATTCCTAATTATTCACTGCGTCCTTGCCTTTTAATCAAAGACTTAGCTCTGCAAATTGTGTAACTAGAAGCAAGGCTTAAATTTAAACGCTTTAATTCTTCCGTTAGCCTTGATATATATTAGCGAAGCTTAAAATTCTAAGGTTGATTCGCTCTACTGCAATTTGTGTGATAAACTGAGAGCAATCGCTCCTTTAAGGATTACAAATCAAGGCTTGTTTAGCATGAAGCGCTATTTTTTGTTTTGCTTAGCTTGTTTTGTTTAATTCGCTAATTTTTGCTTAAGGACTTATCTCTGCAAGAAGAAAGGCTTTTATTAAAAATTACTTTATTTATTAAAATAAGAAACTTGCTTGCCTGCTGATGCCGAAATCCTAAGGTGTAAAAGTTAAAGACTAAAAGCTTCGATCTCTGAGAGGCACCAGGTTAAAAAAAAAAGTTAAAAAATTTAGGGGCAAGTATTAAAAATTTAATTTATTTAACTGTTATTGCGGAGCTAGTACTTACTTCACATCAAGGGCCCAAAATTAATTAAAACTAGGGTTAAGTTTACAGATGGTTCTGTAGTAGACCTGCAAAGTCTAATTTTTTAGGTTCAATTCCTCCTTAACTCTTATTTAAATAAACTTTTTTAACTCTAGCTATTATTAAAAGAGAGCTTTATTCCTTTTGTGCGGAGCTGCGGAGCTGCGGAGCTTTGTTTGCGGAGCTTTGTTTTTTCCTGAGAGGCATAAGGCCTTAATTCCTGGAGCATTCCTAATAAAAATAAGTTGCTTCAATTTCGCTAGATCAGAGTTATTTAAAAACTAGTTGCTTTTTTTTTCTCTAACTCTTTAAGCTATTAAACATAGCTGTCGTCGACGATAGCCTTACGAAAGAGATTGTCAAAAAAAATTTTGTTTTTCAAATTAATTTAATATAAAAACCTACTCTAAGGGTTAAAGTATCAATACTTTTATTAAAATTTAATTTTTATTTTAGCTCTCTCGGCGTAGCATCTTTTATATATGAGAGTTGCTTTCCTTTGTAAAAAAGCAAAAATAAAAGCCTTTTGCTAGCTAAGCAAGTAGCCTTGTTCTTAAATTTAAGTGGTATCTTATTTTTATTCAAGCAAGTCCTTTTGATTTTAGCATAGGGCAAGAATACAAATTTAGCAACCTTTTCCCAACCCAAGGACAGCGGGTCCGTTTGCTCCGTAGGGTAAAAGAGCAAAGTATTTACTACTATGTATTTCTTCATTGAATATATTGGAATTAGAATCTAATTAAATGTATGCTTAGTCATCCTGCCTTTATTTTAAATTATAATTCTTTTAGCTAATGCTAAGGAGCGCTACCCTTTCTATAATGGGTTAAAAGTCAATAAGTTTGACTGCTTAACTTAATCATTATCTTGACAACCTAAGCCATCATTATCATTACCCTGTTTAAAGCGCCTTTTGCAAATGCTAAATAGGGCTCCATTGGCCCTTTGGGCCAATTGTGGGGGGGCTAGCATTTTATAGGTAATTGTCTAAAATAATTTATATTATTAAAATAAAAAGGTCATAGTTTCCAGGTTAAACCTACAACATATATTCTTTTTATATTGTAAAATACAAACAGTCAAATATAGAATATTATTATAATTAAAACATAATTTGTTATATTTTTACCGAGGAGCGTCCGCGGAGCGTTTGTTATTAGCAATACAATAATAAAAATATATATTATACTTTCTACTTGTCTTGTGACACTACAGCCGTACGTTGGATCTCGCTAGCGTAAAGTTGTATCTTTGGATACAGGGTGAGGTTACAGTTATACCCCTATTACGCCTGCTTATACTCATTAAACAAAGCAGGCACATCCTGTTAGCTCTTATCGAGTTAACTGCTGGTCTTTCCATTTTTAATTTCACGTGCGGACTCTCCACGGCTTTAGTTTTACCTTGGCCAAAAATACCTTTTGGGGCGCGTAACTCGGCTTATTAAATTTATCTTCTTAAGCCTAGGGTTTTAAAGAGCACTCTGCTGTTCTGTAGCTCTCCGGAGGAAGTCCTCTCCGTAAGGAGTCCTTCCTGCGGAGCAATTCCTTCGGAGAAAGGAGCAATTCCTGCGGAGCAAGTCCTCCTTCCTCCGGAGAGCAAGGATGAAATATAAAGAACAGTTTAGTTAGGTAGGGGTAAACCGTTGCAAGGCCGGCGTATAACTTAAAGAAAGCTATTTTTGTTTTAAGCCTTTATAAACGATGATATTTTTTTTTAAATTTGCTATTCGATTTGCATTATTACTCCAGTTTTTTTTTACAGGTACTAGGCAGTATTTCGTAATACTAAGAGGACTAACTACTTATCCCACCGTTACTCCAGCAGAGGCTTATTTCTTTTTAAAAAAACCTTTTTCTACTTCCGCAAGGAGGAATTGCGGAGCTAGAACAGCTTGCGGAAGTAGTCCTCCTTGCGGATCTAGTCCTGCGGAGCAAGGAGAAAGGAGAAATGTTGCGGAGCTAGTCCTTCCTCCTTCCGGAGAGGACTCTGCTAGCAGAAGAGAAATAAGGGGTAAGGCTACAGCCCATAGGCCCTGTTTCGTAGGAGGAGGGAAAAAGTAATCGAAAAATAAAAAAATTAAATCTAGGCTAAAATTATTAAAAATTATTTAATAACAATGAAAACTTTTTTTATAAATCTTTTAGCTTTTGGTACTTTAATCTCTAGTGTTACTGCGATTACATCTAAAAATCCTGTAATATCAGTAATACATTTAATAGCTACTTTTGTTCAAGCAGCTGGTTTTTTAATACTTATAGGTATTAATTTTGTAGGTATTTCTTATATTGTTGTATATGTTGGAGCTATAGCAGTTTTATTCCTATTTGTAATAATGATGATAAATATAAAATTAACTGATATTTTAGAAACTGGAGTTGACTATAGTAAAAACTTACCTTTAGCTATAGCAATAGTTTTTTTAAGTATATTAATATTTTATACTATATTACAATATAACTTAAATAATATTCCAGCGTTTTCTATCTTATTAAATAAAATTATTCACTTAAATACTGTATTTTATGATTTAAATTATAATAATATAATGGCAACTGCTTTCCAATTATCGAAACAAACGGTTGAATTTTTTTTCAAATTACTTAATGAAGAATCTTTATCCTCTGCATTTAATGCTGATGTTTTAATTACAACTTTCGAACAAATAGAAATACTAGGTCATAGTTTGTATACTTATGGTGCAATATTATTAATAATTTTAAGTGTTATATTACTATTAGCAATGTTTGCTACTATTATTATTTCTAAATCTAATAAAAATAAAGTAATTTAATTTTCATTTATATATCTCAATTTGAGGTTTTCCCTTTGATAGAGCGCCGAAGAATAAGCAAGCTTTCGGTAGCAATTTTGGTTAATTTTAATAGCTCTGCTTAGTTGCTAAGTGGAGCCTTGCGTAGTAGCCAGGCTTTCGTAGCGCTAAGCTTTTGTAAAGATAACAGAAGCCAAAGTTTAAAACTAAGGAAGAAAATATATAAAAAATGATATTAAATATTATCCCCTTTTATTATTCCAGCTTTTATAATAAGGAGTCCGACTCAGTAATTATAAAAAGGGTAAGGTATTACAGGGACAAAGTTTAATATAACAAAGCAAGCTCAACCGAGAAAAATGAGTGCGTATACGGCTTAAAGTTAATATTCTGTAACCAAGTGGGAAAAGCTAAGATATCGCTAAAACTAAAGCTATGTACAGTGATGTTTTATTTAAATGAGGAGGGTTTAGTGTACCCTAATTTTTAATAATTATTTGTACTTCTTCCTCTGCGTAGCAAGTAGCAAGTAGCAAGTAGCAAGTAGCAAGTAGCAAGTAGCAAGTAGCAAGTAGCAAGTAGCAAGTAGTCCTTCTGTTGCGGAGCTAGTCCTGCTTGCGAAGCTAGTCCTTACGGAGAGGAAGGAGAGCCTTCCTTCTTCCTGCTTGCGGAGCTAGTACTTACGGAGAGAGCAGCTAAGTGCATTATAAAGTAGGCGGGCTATTTTTTTATATCAAGTCTTTTTGAAAGTATAATTGTAGGTTAGAGTTCAAAACTATCTACTATCTATGCAAGCAGTAGTATAAATAAAAAAGAGGGTTGACCTGTTTAATTTTTTAAAAGAAGAAATAAATTTGTTGTTGCTTAAAAGTATCTTTTTCTATTCTGCTACTTTGGTATGTTTGCCTTTAGCCAGTCATACTTTCATTAACACTAAGTTAGAATAAACAAAGCAGACAAAAGCAAATTAAAAAAGGTTATTATTTAATAAAAAAAATTAACTTAAATATTTAAACCCCTAGGCCTAGTACTCCTAAAAAAATTCCGCGATTTGCGATAGACATAAGCAAATTAAACATTTAATTTCGATGGTTTGCCTCTGTTCTTAAACTTAAATATATCCATCTCCTTCTGCACCTGGATAGCGCTAGCCATGTTATTTAATTTATGATATACTGCCTCCAGTTATCTCTGTTACCCTCGGCCTAAGCCTCCGTTTGCCTTGCTTGATAGGCAGCGCTGCCTATCATAGGCTAGAGAGGGCTCGTTTAGTTTATTATTCTTAATTTTTCCTTTTAGCCTGAGGCGTGCCTTCAATTACCGTTCTTAATTTATATTTATTAACCGTGGTTTAAAAGCATGGAATAGCTCAAAGGCTAATACATAATAACAGAAAAAGGTAACAACCTCTGTTAGGATAACGGAGTAAGGATTAGGGAACATTCTGCACCAATAAAAAAGGCCTAGTGGAGCAAGTAATAAAATGCTAAATTAAAAATAAGAGTAAAAAGCGAGTATAGTTAAATGGTATAACCTCTATCTTCCAAATAGATATTATCAGTTCGATTCTGATTACTCGTAATATTTCTAATTTCTCTTAATTTAGATATAACATTGCTTACGTGTATTTTTATAAGTTCGCTGTTGCCTTCCTTAGCGATGCAAAGCCCTTTTTTTATCCAAAGGAAGGTTAAATAAGGTATTCCATAGCAGAGCTAATAAAAGCAAAGCTCCGCAGCCGAGTGGTCTAAAAATATAAATTTAAATTAAGTAACCTTTATTATCTCATTTTATAATATAGTTCAAATATAACTATATAACTTTAATAATTCTTTAAAAATAAAAATATTTAGGTGCTGTTGTATTTTAATAAGTTCTTTTGAATATTTTACCTTTTGGCTTGCGATCCTTTATTTTACTTTTAGCCAGAGGCGTGCCTTCTGTTTGTTTGGTTTGCTTTTTCTTACCTTATTTGTAGTTTAATACTGGGATATGCAGTAAATGGCTCCTTATTTAAAAAAATAAATAATTAAGAATAAAAAAGCAACGCAGACTCCTTCCTCTAGCTCCGCAAGGAGGACTCTCCGTAAGGACTAGCTCCGCAATTCCTCCGGAGGATAAGCTCCGCAAGCAGAGGCCCGAGCTACTGAGCATGGCCTACAAAAAAAGCTAAAAATAAAAAAAGAAGCAGTGCTAATGCAGTCTTTTATCATTACTATGACAACCCTTGCCTTTTGCCATTGCACTTTTGCCCCCAGATAAAAGCAAGGGAAAGCAACGGATTGTTACTACGACTGAATAACGTGGGGGCATTGGTGGCCGGGTAGATTGTGTTTTGCTACTAAATATTTAGGAATAAATAACTTTTAGTTAAATAAACTAGTCTGCTTTAGCAGCAGTAATAATATTTTATATAAAAAGAAATTATTAAAGTAGAGATATTTTCTTTCAAAATCTAAGAAAAACAAACAATAACGTGAATTAAAATGCCTCAATTAATACCTTTTTATTTCTTTAATCAAATCTTTGTTTCATTTATAGTATTATTCGGGATAGTATATATTTTTTCTAAATATGTTTTACCTATAAATACGTTCCAACAAGTAATTAGACAATATATAACTAAATTAGGAAAGTAATTATAAGATTTAATTTATTTAATAAAACTTATAAATCACAAAAGCTAGTTACTCGGAGACCCTTTTACTCAAAAGTAATAGCAAAAGAGCTATAGAGGTATCAGTAAAAAAAAGAGCCAGCCAAGTCTGCTAAACAAGAGCCTTTGCCCTGTCCGGCGCTAGTCAAAGAGGTTTACTTTATCTTAGTTTTTGCTCTGCTAGGCGTCCGAGGTGCGTATCCTTTTATTTTAAATAAATTAGGAACATAAAACTGCTAATGAACCGATTGTAATTTATTATTTTAATATGTTTATAATATCTTTAATTGCTTTAATTTGTTTATCAGCTTATCCAACGGTTCCAATGAAAGGTAGCCCTAGCGCCTTTAGCCATTGCACTTTTGCCCCAGATAAAAGCAATTGAAAGCAAAGGAACGGCAAAGGAACAGCAAATGGATGATCATTGTCAAGGTATCCGGAGGTAATAATCGCTGATTATAGCTACTTATTATTTTTATTTTTTTTAGCTTTAACCCCTTTGCTTATTTTATTTTATATTAAAACAAGGTAAACAAAAGCTCCGTGCACGAAAACAAGCCCCTAAAACAATAACATAAGGTCCGCTGCAGCCTAGCATAACAAAGCTATTTTTAAATAAAAAACTATTGCTCTTTTTCTTGCTTTTAATTAAAAAGTTATACTATACTAGGCTATGCGTAGAGCATAGCGCGTAGGTACTCCTGAGGTCTTAGCTCAGCGTCTAATAGTTTTCCTGAATTAATCTACAGTGGTATTAAGGGGGTCTAATGGCGGTATTACGTATAGCTAAAGTAGCAGTGCTGCTGATCGAGATCTTCGGAGTGCGATTGTATTCAATTACGTATAAATTCTATTTCCTCTAGCATCCCCTCCTAAAAAAGGGTATCCCCATTTTCATTTTAATTTAATTAAAATGGGAATGAGTGAGCCTCAGTTTCTTATTTTAACCTTTGCTCTAGCGTAGCAGCGTAGCCAGTATCGCAAAGGCAATAGTTAAAATAATAATAAAGAGCAAAGGCACGCCTCTGGCAAAAATAAAACAGTCAAAAAAATAAATTATGTCAAAAAAAGATGTTTTATATAAATTCACCTCTAAGTCAATTCGAAGTAACAAATTTAATTGGAATAAATGCGCCAATTTTCGGTCATTTTAATATTATCTTAACAAATTTAGCCTTATATGCTTTTTTTATATTTTTAATTGTAATAGGATTACACTATTTTGGAAATAATGAATCTAAATTAATTCCTAATAAATGGTCTATTTCTTTAGAATCCTCATTTGCAAGTTTAAGTAGTATGGTTAGAGAACAAATAGGATCTCAAAGTGAAAAATATTTTCCTTTTATTTATTCTTTATTTTTCTTCATTTTAATAGGTAATTTAATTTCTAATGTTCCTTATTCATTTGCTGTTACAGCTAGTGGGATTGTTTCATTAGGTTTAAGTTTTACTATTTTTATAGGTGTGACTATATTAGCTTTATCAATACATGGTATTAAGTTTTTTGCTTTCTTTATTCCCGCTGGTACACCTTTAGCTTTAGTTCCTTTATTAGTATTAATTGAATTAATTTCTTATTTAGCTAGAGCTGTTTCATTAGGAGTTAGACTTTTTGCTAATATTACCGCCGGACATACATTATTAAAAATATTATCTACTTACTTATTTAAATTATTCACAGGTAGTCTATTAGTAGCTATAATTACTTTAATTCCTTTTGCTATATTTTTAGCTTTAATTGGATTAGAAATAGCAGTTTCTTTAATTCAAGCCTTTGTATTTACATTATTGGTTTGTTCTTACTTAAAAGATGCTATCGAATTACATTAATATTTTTATTTTATAATTTAAATTATATTAAGTAAATGGCTTAGCATTGTATGCATAGGCGAATCTTTTTTCTTTTTATTAGTTAAGTCCTCCCTGCCATTTGCCATTACCATTGCCTCAGCCCTCCTTCAATACCTCCTTGGACAAGGTTGCTCTGTTACCTTTCTTAGGTCATTCTCTCCTTAGACAAGGTTGCTTTAACGCTAGCGCTAGAAATGAAGTTTACACCAGCTGGCTTAAAAATATAACTGAGGTTTGGTATATTGAGCTAATTTTTATAAAAAGTAACCCGATTCCTGCGGAGCAAGTACTACGGAGTTAGGAGTTAGGAGTTAGGAGTTTAGGAGTTAGGAGTTAGGGGTTAGGCATTAGGACTTAAAAAAAAGGTTACTTATTGAACCTTCTTTCTAACGAAACAAAGCCTCGCTTTTGCAATAGAATAAACAAAGAGTAATATTAAAAACTTTAACAAACTTTAGCCCCTTTTTTATTAATACTTTATTTATTTTTCACTTGTTTGCTATCCTGTTTTTTTTATATTCCCTTAGTAAGACTCTCGAAAGTGAAGAAAGTTACCCCAGGTAAACTAAATTTTGCTAGAAAAATAACTTTTTTCTTTCTACGTTAACCCTCTCTTACTTAGTTAATAGTAATCAGCTTAACAAAGTTTTTCTTTAAAAATAATTTAAAAGTATATATAGGTATTCTTAATTTATGTTTTATATTTAATTATACAAACTACTAGCGCAAGCGCACCTCTGTAAGAAATCTTCTTTGCCGGTGGTCAGAAGGAATAATGAAAATAAGAAACGAATAGACTAGAGGTTTGCTTCGCTAGAAAGGAGGAAAGAGGTTCTTGACTTTTGTCCCCCTTTTTTGTTTCTCTAGCTCCGCAAGGAGGAATTGCTCTCCGTAAGGACTAGCTCCGCAATTCCTCCTTGCTCCGCAGGAATTGCTCCGCAGGAATCACCCTCCTAATTCTCTACGGTGCTCCTTAATCAGCTGCCTTTATTTCCTATTTAAGCTCCTCTAAATACTATTTCTTATTTGTATCTCTTATGTTTTGTTAAATAAAAAAGCAACCTTTTTACTGCGGATTCGCATTCCACAACACCACAGCACCACAGCACCACAGCACGCAGAGCAGTGAGCAAAAAAAAGGTTTAACCAACCTTGTCCAATTACAGGTTGACCGAGGAGTGGAAAGCAAAAGTAAAAATAATAATAAGAAACAGAATAGGGTAAGAGTGGCAAATACAATAGACTGGTAGATAGGCATAGTTCGTACTTCATACGGATACAGAACAAACAGTCATAAAATTAATAAAAAGAAAGTAAAAAAAAACTAAATTTATATAATAAAAAGTAATTTAGGGCCCTTAGCTTAATTTGGTAGAGTATCTAATTGTCGATTAGAGTTGTCCCAGTTCGAATCTGGAAGGGCTCGTTTATTTTTATTATTTTTACTTGAATTCCTTTTGTCTAGTCTTCCTTGGTTTTTGTTTTGTTTTTTGCCCTCGCCTGAATGTCTCAGGCCATAAGGTTTTGGTTTTTCTTTTGTTTTTTTGTTTTTGCTATATGCAAGCAGTAGTTATTAATTTTATTCTACAATTGCTCTAAGGCCTGCGCTTACTTCTTAAGGAAAAGGTTGTTTTATTCTCTTCATGTCACTAGCGATGCTAGTCCTTGGACAAAGTTTGGTTTTAATAACAGCTAGCGAAATACTTGCTTTTTATTAAAACAAACAAGAACTTATCTCAGCTCTCTCCGTAAGGACTCCTTCCTCTCCGTAAGGAGTCCTTCCTCCGGAGGACTAGCTCCACAACTCCTTTCTACGCAGTTAAACAAAGCTCCGCAAACAAAGCTCCGCAGCTCCGCACAAAAAGAAAGTAAAAAAAATACTGACAATAGTAATTATCCGTAAACAGGATCTAAAAAACAGTCAAAATATACTGAAAAATTTAAAAATGTATTGCTATAAATTACTACTTAGATTAAAAATAATTTAATAAATTTGTAGGTATATATTAAATAAAAGCCTTTAATTTAATGGTAGAATGGTTTCTTGATGAGGAATTTGTAGAAGTTCAAATCTTCTAGGGCTTATTTTCATGTACCTTTCTTAACTTTAAATTTAAAGCTTGTCCGATAAGTGTTCGTTGGAATATAATAATGATACGTCTTTTTTGTTTGCAGATTCGCGTAATTGTTTATTAAAAGCAACCTTTGTCTAACTTAAAAACAAAACCTTATGGCCTGAGACATTCAGGCGAGGGCAAAATTAAACAAAACAAAAAGTCCACTGCACAGGAAGGCTCAGTCATTATCATCCTTGGTGAAAGATAGGCCCGATACAAAGGTGTAAAACCTACAAAACTTTTATAAACCCTCTGGTTATAGCCTTGAAAAACAAAAAAATTTAAGCAATCAATATAATTATTTTTATAATTAATAAAATTGTAAATATGATGGTTTACTTATATGGAATGAAATTAAAAACATTACATCATAGTTAATTATTGCCCTTGTTATTATGTGGAGCTGTGGAGTATTTTATTATTTTAAAAAGTAGCATTTCAAAAGGAATAAAAAGTAATAAGAAGTAATACTCGGGTCATTACCCTTCTCCAAAGGGAAGCACCTCCACCCACCTTTTTATTTTTATTATACCTCCTTGCGGAGCTACCCCTGCGTTATTTTTTTTATTATCTGTTATCTGTGCCTGTGCTTAAGCAAAGGAAAAGCAAAGCTCCTTCCTATGCCTCCTTCCTCCGTCCTGCTTGCGGTGCTACTCCTCCGGAGGAATTGCGGAGCTAGTCCTTACGGAGAGTCATTCTTCCTCTGGAGAGTCCTTCCGGTTGCGGAGCTACTTCTCCGGAGGAAGGAGCAATTCCTTCTGTTGCGGTGCTAGTCCTTCCGGAGAGCAATTCCTGCGAAGCAATTCCTGCGAAGCAATTCCTGCGGAGCAAGGAGGAATTGCGGTGCTAGTCCTTACGGAGAGAAAGGAGCAAGTCCTTCGGAGAAAGGAGCAATTCCTGCTTCCTCCTTGCGGAGCTAGAGAAACAAAAAGTAATAAAAATAAAAAGAGTCAGGGAAAAAGGCCTGCGGAAGCGGAGCAAACCCTCAGGGCACAGACAAAAGAAAAAAAAATGATATTTCTAGCTTTCTAGGGCCATAAGGAATAAAAATAGAACAAAGCAAATTAGATAGGAAAATAATAAAGGTAAAATTCAATTTTATATTTTGATATTAATATAAATTAAAATAATGAACAATACAATAAATAAATTTCAACATTTTCCTTTTCATTTGGTAGATCCTTCTCCTTGGCCTATATTACTTAGTTTTTCTTTATTAAATTTAACTGTTGGAGCAGTAGCGTATATGCATGGTTTTTCTTATGGAGGTTATATTTTAACCTTAGGATTTATTTTAACAACTTACGGTATGATTTTATGGTTTAGAGATGTTGTTATAGAAGCATCATATTTAGGTCACCATACCAAAGAAGTTAAAAACGGTATAATGTTAGGAGTGTTACTTTTTATTGTTAGTGAAGTTTTCGCTTTTTTTTCAGTATTTTGGGCTTTCTTTCATTCTAGTTTATCACCTGCAATTGAAATAGGAGGTTCTTGGCCACCTTTAGGGATAACTCCTTTAGATCCTTTTGCTATACCTTTACTTAATACTTTTTTATTATTATCTAGTGGTGCTTTTATTACTTATGGTCACCACGCTTTAATAGCCGGAAATAGAAAAGCAGCGATAGATGGGGTAATTTTAACTATTATATTAGCAGTAATCTTTACAGCTTTACAATATTTTGAATATTCTGAAGCCGGATTTACTATGGCTGATGGTGTATATGGTTCTGCTTTCTATGCTTCAACTGGTTTACATGGATTACATGTTATAATAGGTACTATTTTTATTGCTGTTTCTTTAATGAGAATTATTAATTATCAATTAACTACAAAACACCATAATGGTTTTGAGTCTAGTATTTTATATTGGCACTTTGTAGATGTTGTTTGGTTATTCTTATTTGTGGCTGTTTATTTCTGGGGTAATAATTAATTATATTAAAAAAGGAATTACCTTTTAAGCGCTCCTCATTACACCTTTGCTTTTTCTTTACTTTTACTTTGCTCTCCTATGCTTAGCACAGGAAACAGTGCAAGGGCTAAAGGCACAGCTCTGCTTGCGTTGCGAGTCCTGCGGAGAAAGGTTGCGGACTCCTTCCGGTTTGCGGTGCTAGTCCTCCGGAGAGCTAGTACTCCTTGCTCCGCAGGAAGGAGGAAGGAGGAATTGCGGTGCTAGTCCTTCCAGAGAGCAAGTCCTTAGGAGAAACAGGCAAAGGCAAAAGTGACAATGGTAATACCATTGCGAAGAAAAAATAAATAAGAATAAAAACGGTAGCCGCAAGTCTTATTAATACTACGCTGCTAATGATTAATAAATTAAGTAAAGCTATTTTTAATTTATTTTAAAAACCCCTTTTACAAAAGGCCTTTTAACTTATACCTTATAATAATTTATAATTTCTTCGATGTGTTGTAACATCTTCTTATTGCTATTTTGCCTACTATTATAATTATAACTTGTTTTGGTAAAATATACCACAGTGATAATTTTGATAAAGGGGTTTATAATAATTGTGACAATGGTTAAAAATAAAACAGTCAAAAAAATAAATTATGTTAAAAAAAAATGTTTTCAATAAAATCATATCTTAGTCCATATTGTAAAAGAATTTTAACCGGTATTAAAAAAGGATACCAAACACCTACTTTACCTATTCATATCATAGAATTTACAAATAAACCTTTAACTAGAATAATGAGATTTTTAGGTGGGGTGAGTTTTATAGCCATGATGAGTAAAAGCTATTTAAACTATCCTTTTTATATTTATATTATTCTAACTTTATTTACTTTAATTTTTACTATTTATCACTTTTATTTAGCTTATCACAGGTTTAAACATATGAGATATTTATTTAAATCTGGTGCTTATGAGGTTAGAAATTAACATTTAGATAGACTAGCTTTTTTAGTGGCTAAAACTATAGGTTGTTTAAAAGGTGCTTGTGAACAAGCTCAACCTGTTGGTTTAGGTTTAGGTTTAATGTTAGGAACAGATGAAATTCTTAAATATGCTAATGTTGAACCTTTTTTTGGTCCTTTAATGGGAGGTATTTTAAAAGGAGTTTTACCTGAAAAACCTACTAAAGAATCAGAAAAAATAATTAGAAGTGCTTTTGAATTACTAAAAGAAAATAGAAATAATGCTAACACTAATAATAATTTATTGGATCTATTAAAAGATTCTAATCTTGAGGGTGATTTAACTAAAGATGAGTTTGAGGAAATGAAAAATATTTTAGTTGAAAAACAAGCTGAGTTAAAATCTAAAGATAGTGCCCTTAAAACTGAGCTTAAATCTAAATTATGTGAAATTATAGATAAATGATAATAATTAACCCCTTTTGTTACTTTCTTAAAAAAACTTAAACAAAGCTAGTTTAAATCCAATATACTCCTTTGCTTTCCTTTGCTTTTATCTGCGGGCAAAAGTGCAATAGGCTAAAGTTAATGAATTAGGTAGAAGCCTATTAAATTAACTTAAATAAATCAATATAGTTAAAGATCTAAATAAAAAACAATGAAAATTCATAGATGTCTTCTAAAAAAGGATAGATAAATTATATTTCTCTTACCGTTCACTCTCAGTACATTTTAAATAGTTGTGTTATTAAGACAACGGATTAAGGTAAAGATTAAAAAAAAAATATAATTAAAAAACCATTCTAGTATAAAAGTAGAAATGAAGTAATTTTTGAAAAAAAACGCTCCGCATAAAAAATAAAAGGAGGAATGAATTTTCTCTTTCTACTTTTATTTTTGGTTACCAAATAGTTATTATTTATATAAGTTTTAATTTTAATCTAATCGATTATAAAATTATAAGGTAAATGCTAAGTTTTGTTATAAAATTTATATAAAAATATGAAATTATTAGATTTATTAAAAAAATCTATTATGCCTGGTGTTTTAGGTTTGATAACTATAGATAGTTATCGTTTGCAAAAAGGGGGTCATCTTCAAGAATTATTTAATTTAGAGAAATCTAAAAATGATATTATTCAACAAATTCAAACTGAATTATGAGGTGAGAAGCTAGTAAATAGTGAGTTCAAAAATAAATTGGAAGCTTCATCAAATAGGCTTATAGAGGTTCAAGAATCAACTAAAATTTTACAAGATAAACTAGATACTGTTAACTCTAAATTAAATAGTAATACTTTCAACATTGGTGAGACTAAAGAATTTTTAGTTACAGATAAAGATTATTTAAATAGTGAACTAATTAAATTAGATGAAACTAAAAATAATTCAATTAAAGAATTACAAAATTTTATTAATAATTCTGATATGTTTAGCTATTTAAATGATTTATTAGATATTTATAGAAATTTTACTAACCAATTAGATTTACCTCAATTAGTAGCTTTATTTAATATAATAGGATATATTACAATTTTATCTACATTATTTTCTATAACTACAGTATTAATTGGTGATTTTTTAATTGATAAATTAAAACTAGAGATAAAATATCCTAAATTAGCTCGATTTATTAAATTAAAACAAACCTTGAATAAAGGTTATCTAATTTTTTATTTAACATTTTTTTATATAATAACTGTTGCTTTTATAATTGGTAATATTTATATGTTATTATTTTAATATTTTGTATAAATTTAAGATATTTAACCCCCTTTTTCTTAAAACTTACTTAAACTTTAAAGTATCAGAGTTAAAGTAAATCCATTTAATGCCTTTATTGATTAAGTAGAATACTATAAATTAACTTAGTTAAAGGCCTAAATAAACCATCAAAATCTTCTTTAACTAAAAAGTTACAGTCAAAACTTATATGTTCTTAAGGCTTCACCTTTGCTTTAACGTCGCAAGTGTAGCAAGATATAAGTTAAAATAAAACATAAAAAATTATACAAAATTATGAAGTTTTGATCAAATTTAAAAAGATATGCGGTACCATTTATTTTAGGCTCTTTGACGGCTGATAGTTGAATTACTAGTAAGAAAGAATTATTTAAAGATAAACTTTTAGAGGAAGCTTTAAAAAAAGGTATGACAAATGCCTTAGAAGAAGCTAATAGAAAATCAGAAGAATTTATTCAAACGTTAAAAATAAAATTAACGGCTTCTTCAGATAGATTAAATACTAGTACTAAAAATGTAAACGAGTGAGCAAAAAAAAATAGAAAAAATTAAAGCAAAGAACATAGCAACATATAAAATATAAACTGATAAATGTAAATAACTTTTACTCAACATAATTAAGAAACTAATACCACCTAAAAATCTTATTATTCTAATTAAAGGTTTATTTTGAAATTCTATAATATGATCAGGTAAAGTTGGAATAGAATATCCCTTTTTAAAACCTTTTAAAAGCGAACTATAAGTTGATTTTATTGAAAACATTTTTTTTTGACATAATTTATTTTTTTTTGACTGTTTTATTTTATTTTTTTTACCTACTTTAGGTAGATTACCACTTTTATTAAAAGTAGAGAAACAAAAATTATTTATTATAAAATTTAAGAATACAGAACTCGATTGGTTGAGTGTCCCTCTTTTAAAGGGAAAGTTTTTGGTTCAAATCCAAATGTTTTCAAAACAAA
>Ga0193743_1000462_pt1 | contig 32224 bp, 31 predicted proteins | sample L2c2metaG_FD_143038 | JGI IMG/M metagenome (GOLD analysis project Ga0193743, IMG submission 143038) | Soil microbial communities from a riparian zone of the East river system, Colorado, United States - L2c2 | ecosystem: Environmental > Terrestrial > Soil > Riparian zone | place: USA: East River...
TCGGGCGTGAAGCGGGCGCGGCGAATGTCGGAGGAGGAACGGTTGACGCAGAAGACGCAGTCGTAGGTGCAGAAGTTGGTGAGAAGAATCTTGAGGAGCGAGACGCAGCGGCCATCGGGAGTGTAGGAGTGGCAGATACCGTTGCCGTCGGTATGGCCAACACCTTTTCCATTGCCGGCGCGTTTGGCTCCCGAGGAGGCGCAAGAGGCGTCGTACTTCGCCGCATCCGCCAATATTTCGAGTTTTTGTTGGGTATTCACTCGATCGGTCTTCCCGCCATCAGTATAGCGAACAAAAGGCGAAAATAGTCGGCGTCACCCTGTGGAAGACGCTTCGCTTCGATTTAGCTCCAGTCACATCAGATATTTATGCAGACGAAGAAAGAACTGAAGCTTTCGGTACTGGATCAATCTCCGGTGGCGGAAGGAACCGCGCCGGCACAGGCCTTGCAGAACTCAATCGCATTGGCGCGTTGGGTGGATGAGCTTGGCTACCGGCGTTTCTGGATGTCGGAGCACCATGCGATGGACCTGCTGGCATGTACGGCTCCTGAGATTATGCTGGCGCGGATTGGAGCGGAGACAAGTCGGATCCGGATTGGATCGGGCGGGATCATGCTGCCGCATTACACGCCACTGAAGGTGGCGGAGGTCTTTCGGACGCTTTATGGGCTCTATCCAGAGAGGGTGGACCTGGGGATCGGGCGTGCGCCGGGCGGCGGACCGATGGAGTCCCTGGCGCTGAGGCGGAGCCGAAAGACGGCGATGGAGGATGACTTTCCGGAACAGGTGACGGAGCTGTTGGCCTTTCTCGAAGACGATTTTCCGACCGGACATCCGTTCGGCAAGGTGAAGGCGATGCCGGCACCGGTTCCGGAAGAGAAGTACGTGGGACCGGCGGTATGGATGCTGGGGTCGAGTATGTGGAGCTCTGCCGCGGCGGTTGAGTTTGGGCTGCCGTATTCGTTTGCGCACTTCTTTTCTCCGGTGAAGACGAGAGATGCGATCGAGGCGTACCTGCGGAATTTCCGGAGCGGCCCACGTCGTGAGAGACCGGAGGCGACGGTGGCGGTCGGCGTGATCTGCGCGGAGAGCCAGGAAGAGGCCGAGTTTCTGGCTTCGAGCGTGAAGCTGCTGCAGCAGAGGATTCGCCTGGGTGAGCGAAAGCCTGTGGCTGCTCCTGAAGACGCTTTGCGCGAGCTGAGGATGAGAGGTGAGATTCCGCTGGAAGAAGGGGAGTGGCCGCGTTATTTCGTCGGGACCCCGTCGGTGGTGCGAGAGCGGCTGGAGCAGATGGCCGGGGAGTTGGGCATCGGGGAGGTGATTGTGAATACGATTGTGTGGGACCAGGAGAAGCGTCTGAGGAGCTATGAGATGCTGGCGAAGGAATTCGAACTGGTTTGAAAAGAGCTCTCCGGAAAGAGATGATTTGCAATCTGAAAAACTGAAGCCACAGATTGAGGAGACCACAATGAAGCTGTTCTGGATTCTAGGATTGAGTGCTGCATTGACGTCAGTCGCGGCTGCACAGGAGAAGGCGGCCAATCCGACGGTGAAGTTTGAGAACTCGCCCGCTTTGGCCGCGCCGGCAGGCTACAGTTACGCAGCTGTGGTGAGTGGAGGAAAGATGGTTTTTCTTTCCGGACAAGTGGGCTTAAACAAACAGGGCGAGATGATAGGGAAGGGTGATTTCCATGCGCAGGCCGCGCAGGTCTTTGCCAATCTGAAGCAGGCGCTGGCCGCGGCTGGAGCGACTCCGAAGGACATTGTGAAGCTGAACTATTATGTCGTGGGTTTGAACCATGACAAGCTGGTTGCGCTGCGGGATGTGCGCGACCAGTACATCGATAAGGAGCATCCTCCTGCGAGCACGCTGGCCGGAGTACAGGCTCTGTTTCGTGACGACGCAATGCTGGAGATCGATGCGGTGGCAGTGATTCCGCAGTAGTCAGGCGAGCGCTTCAAGTATTAAGACGGGAGCCTCTTCGCGATACTCTGCGAGAGGCTCCCGTCTTTACGATGTTTTTTAGAGCTGTTCACTCTGCAGAACAGACTTATTTCGATTTGCCATTGACGTCGACGTTGTGGCTTTGTGCGATCTGCTGGATCATCTGGAGATGCTGTGAGATCACGCCTGCGCCCTGTTGTGCGACCTGTTTGACGTTCGGATCCTGCGTTACCTGAGCCGCATCTTTGAAATCCTTCATGTCCTGTTTGTGGTCCTTCACCATCGCCTGGATGTAGGCTTCATCGAACTGCGGACCTGAGAGCGCTTCGAGCTTTGCCATCAGCTGCTTGTCTTTCTTGGAAGGCCCTTTGGGTTCTTTGACGCCCAACTGCTGTGCGATCGGCTTGATCTGATCGCCAAGCTGGGTATGGTCCTGCACCATCTTCTGCCCAAATTGCTTCACATCCTCGCTCTGGGACTTCTGCTGCGCAAGCTGCCCCAGCTGTACCTCGGCAGCGCCGCCTTCGAGCGCCTTCCTGACGAAGGCCTGATCGACCATGGACTGCTGACCCGCCGAACCTGAATTCGGATCCATCGCACCCGGACTCGGAGCACCAGGTTGCTGGCTGGGCATACCGGACTGCCCTCCGCCCCCGCCGGGCTGGGATTGCGCGACGGCCATGGCGCTCGCCAGAAGTGTGGAGGCGGAGCACAACAGAATTCGGTTGAATCTTCTCTTCGACATCATTGAATATTCCCTCCTTTCATTCGAAACTCGCCGCGAAAGTGCATACGACAAAACTTCGTCTACTTACTCAGAGGTTCATCGAAGCCGAAGGCGTTGCCCGGTGAAAAGGGTTGCCTGAAGCTGGAAGATTTTGCGCTTGTTGAAGTGATGGGAGATCTGGAGCTAATACCAATCAATCGAGCGATCCAACTCGTTAATTCAGAGCAGGGAACCGGTGGCCAGGATCAGGGACGGAGATCCTGGCTCTCGATATACGAACACTTGCCTGCCGTTGGAGCGCAGTTTACGAGCCAATGGGATTGCGAGGCCGTCCTTTGCCTTGCCCCGGAAGGAACTCGGGAAAATGCTGAGGAGCGCTGCCCTGCGCCACACTGGCGATGCTGAGGGGGACTACGCTGGACCAGAGCGCGGTGTCGTAGACATCGATATCGGGGGCCTGGCCATTGCGAAATCTCTCAAGGAGTCGAAACAGCATGATGAAATCCATTCCGCCGTGGCCGCCGAGTTTCTTCGCAATGTCTCCCATGCTCTTCCAGAGAGGGTGAGCCTCGTCTTTATAGCCGTCAAGATTGGAATACTGTTCGCCACCTTTCTGACCATCGAAATAGATTCGCGGAGGATAGTCCTGAAAGAGGCCCTTGGTGCCGCCGATGGCGTTTACGCGGCTGTACACCATGGGATTTGAGGTGTCGTGTTTCACCGTGATGGTGCGGCCTATCGCGGTTTTGATCAGCGAGATGTTGAAGTCGCCTTCTTTATAGCGTTCGTTCCACTTTGGATTTCCAGCGGGGACATGATCCTTGCGATAGTCGCTGAGGCCGCGCTCAAAGGTGCTCATGGAGACGATGTGGCTAAAGGTGTCGCCGCGATTGATGTCCATGTAGTTTGCGACGGGTCCTAGTCCATGGGTGGGATAGATGTTCCCATTGAGGGTGGTGTGTTCCGCGCGGCGCCACAGGCCTTCGCCTTCATCGCTGAAGAGAATCTCGCGGAGATCGTGAAGGTACGCTCCTTCACCCCAGAGAATGTCGCCGAATTTTCCGGCCTGAGCGAGGCGAAGGACGAGGGTTTCGTTGTAGCCGTAACAGCAATTCTCGAGCATGCTGCAGTGACGCCGCGTCTTCTCGCTGGTGTGGACGATGCGCCAGCAATCCTCGAGTGTAAGAACGCCGGGCACCTCGATGCAGACGTGCTTTCCGTGTTCCATCGCGGCCAGGGCAACGGGCGCGTGCCACTTCCAGGGAGTTGCGGTGATGACCAGGTCGATGTCTTCGCGGAGCATGAGCCGTTCGTAGTCGCGGTCGCCGCGGGTGAAGACCTCAGGAGAAGGCTGTTTTGCGTCGGCGACGAGCTTTTGTGCGCGGGCTGCGTGTTCTGGAGCGATATCGCAGATGGCAACGACTTTTGCGTCGGCACCCAGCAGATTTTTGAGCAGCGAAGTTCCACGGCCCCCGACTCCTACGATGGCGATGCGCGGGTCTTTTCGTTCGTAGGGAACCTCTGCCATCGACTGAAGGCGAGCAACGTGCTTGGATTGTCCGGCTGCTGCATGTGCCACGCTTGCAGCACTGGTTGCGAGGAAGGCGCGACGGCTGAGCATTCTATTTTTCTCCTAGAACCAAATTCAGGGACGCTGTGGATCAGGCTTCGGCAAGTGCTGCGAAAGAAAACTCTGGGCGAATGCAGTATCCCGAAAGGACTCCGTTCCACCCGGACGTTGCGTTGAAAGAGCCGCGGCGATGTTGCCCAGGGCGATGCAGCTCTCCAGCGAGTCGCCTTTTACGAAGCGCGACAGAAAACCTGCATTGAAACTGTCGCCTGCGCCAATGGTGTCGATTGGTGTAACCGCGAGAGAGGGAACTTCGACGCAGCGTTCGGCTGTCTGGAGGATGGCTCCGCGCGAACCGCATTTGACGACGATGACCGGAACTCTCTTCGAGAGATCCGCGAGAGCTTCGTTGAGGTTGGATTTGCCGGTCATCCGCTTCGCCTCGTCCTCGTTCGGGAGGAGTATGTCGATCGCGGGAAGCATGGAGAGGAAGGCTTCGCCCCAACGATCTTCCGGGTCGTCGTTGCTGTCCATTGAGACGGTCAGCCCACGTGCGCGCAGATTGTGGCACAGCTCCGGCAGGCCCTTCTGCAGGTTTTTCTGCAGGAAGAACGACGAGATATGGAAGTGCCGGGAGCGGGCGAGATACTCGACGTCGATGTCCTGCACGCTCATCTCGGCGATCGTGCCGGGATAGGTGAGAATGCGGCGCGTCCTTCCGTGGGGAAGAAGGATGGTTACACCGGTTACAGCGCCGGTGCTGGAGTGAATACAGTGGCTGGTGTCCACACCGGCGTCTCGCAGGCGAGCCAGGGAAATCTGCCCGAGCTCGTCGGCTCCGATCTTTCCTACCAGGCCGACCTTGCACCCGAGCGACGCGAGATTGTGCGCTGTGATGGAGCCCGATCCGCCGAGCGTCAGCCGGAAGTCGCTGGCGAGGCTCTCACGCTCGACGGGAATCTCTTCCTGCAGGCCGTAGAGGATCAAGTCGAGATTGATATCACCAGCGATGGTCACGTCGAACATGCAGTCTCCGAACGACTAGAACGACTAGATGGTTACGACGCGACTGAGATTGCGTGGATGATCTGGATTGAGTCCCATCTTCAGTCCCCGGTGGCTTCCCAGAAGCTGCCCCCACACGACATAGACTGCAATGCGTGCGAGCTCCGGGACTGGCAGATTGAGCTCGATGATGAGATCCGCATAGCTATGGAGATCATTCGAAGCAGTGTTGACGACGGCGAAGGTGTGAGCTCCCAGCTCCTTCATATCGCGAAGGACCGAGGTCTCCATCTCGTAGCCGGTTTCGCTCACCAGCGCTCCCACAAGCGCATTCGAATCGACAATGGACTTGGGGCCGTGGCGGAATTCGAGCGTATGGAAGAACTGCGCGTAGGTGCTGGAGGATTCCATGACCTTGAGCGCCGTCTCGGAAGCGATCGGGTAGAGGGCTCCCTGGCCGAGAAAGGCTACGTCCTGGACCCCCAACTCTGCGAATTCCTTTACCCGGGGAGCATAGATCGCGAGCAAACGCTCCAGCTCCGCGGGCAAGGCATGAAGGGCGGAAAGAAAGGCATCGTCGTTGGCAAGGGTTGCCGCGAGATATTGCAGTCCTAAGAGCATCCCCGTGAACGAGGATGTCATTACGGTGCTGTCTTCATGGATCGGCAGCTTCAGCACGTGAGGCGTCAGGGCTTCCAGCTCACGTCCGTCGCAGGTGACGGCCAGAAAATCGATCCCCTGCGCCTGCAGATATTCGGCGACCAGCAAGACCTCCGATGTATGCCCGGAGCGGGAGATCAGTACAGGAAAGTGCGCGTCTTTTCCTTTCGGGAGCGCGACGGAAGGGAAGAGAAGGATCTCGGAGGCCGGAACCGCGCGGGCAGGCACACGGAGCAGGTCGCTGAAGGAATATGCCGCAGCCTGAGCGAGGTAATAGCTGGTGCCGCATCCGACAAAGACCCATTCGATCTCCGTGGGATGAAAATCTTGTGCGAGTTGTTTGAGATTGGTCTGCTGCAGAAACTCAAGGCAGTTTGTCCATACGGTCGGCTGACCGTGAATCTCTCGGAGGGTTGCGATGTCGCTGGCCATCTTCAGGCTGGACCTTTCGAGGAAAGTGAGCTCAAATGAGATGATTCGATTGTAGCACTAAAAGGAATAAAAGATAACAAAAGAATAGTTGCTGTTTTTTCGAAACCGGCACGCCTTTGAACCTCCTATCATGTGTTTCAAGATCCGTAGGCCCAATGTTAAAGAGAATTTACGTAAATGCCTGCATCAGAAGAATCCTGGCCCGGATGCGGAGGATCGGAAGAGCGCGGCGGTTGATTCTTCCGATTCCTTTCGTATGGTATCGTTTCCGTGAGTGAGAGAGCATTATGACCGAGTTTGGCAAAGGCGACAAATTTGTAGACATGGTAAGCGCGACGGCCGAGGTGGACCTGCGCTTGACGGATTTTCACCCGGTTTCGTCTTTGACATCGGCTCACCACGACGTTCGCGAGGCGAAGTTTCCCGCGATTGATTACCACAACCACCTCGATTCGACGGATCCCCGGGAAGTGCTGCAGATCGTGGATCGATGCGGTGTAGAGCACGTCGTGAACATTACCATGCAGGTCGGGCAATCTGCACATGCCATCATGGATCGATTTCACCAGGCTGCTCCCGACCGATTCTCTTCGATTGGGTGGATGGATTGGGAGGGCGTGGGGCGTGCGGATTTTGTGCAGGTGACCATCGATCGGCTGAAGCGGCTGGTCGATCATGGAGCCTGTGGCATCAAGTTCTGGAAAGATCTCGGGCTTGTGCTGAAAGACGCGAACGGCGCGCTGTTGCGCATCGACGACGAGCGATTCGATCCCATCTTCTCCGCGTGTGGCGAGCTTGGCTTGCCGGTGATGTTTCATACTGCGGATCCGACTGCCTTCTTTCAACCGATCGATCCTCGGAATGAACGCTACGAGGAACTGGCAGCGCATCCGGACTGGGCGTTCAGCGATTCGCCCGTCTCAAAGCGCGAGCTGCTGGAGCAGCGCAACCGCGTGATCGCCCGCCATCCGGAGATCACCTTTGTCGGGGCGCATTGCGCGGAGAGTGGAGAAGACCTGGCCTTTCTCTCCGAGCAGCTGGACGCTCTTCCGAACCTTATGATCGACATCAGCGCCCGGACGCCGGAGCTAGGCCGGCAGCCTTACAGCGCGCGCAATCTATTTCTAAAATATGCAGATCGAATTCTCTTCGGCACCGACCTGCTTCCTTCGGAAGAGATGTACCGGCTTTACTTCCGATTTTTAGAGACGGCGGACGAGTACTTCGAGTATCCGTCGCATGCGTCGCGGCAGGGACGATGGAATATCTACGGGGTATCTCTGCCTGACGATGTTCTGAAGAAGATTTACCGCGACAATGCATTGAAGCTGATGCCCCATCTGCGGCGCTAAGGCAAATAATGCTTCAGACTTGGCCTGTGGCGTGGCTTCGCGTAACCTTTCCCTTATATGCCCACCAGTACCACGCCTGCCCCGCCCGCGTTCTTCCCGTCGCCAGACACCATGGAAGTCCTCCTCACCAAAGAGCAGATCTCCCAGCGCACCCGTGAGATCGGCGCCCAGATCTCTGCCGAGTACGAGGGGCAGTCCATCGTGCTTATCGGCGTCCTCAAGGGAGCGGCGATCTTCCTCGCTGACCTCGCTCGCGCCATCCAGGTCGACAACACCTTCGACTTCGTTGCCGTCTCCAGCTACGGCCGCGCCCGTGTCTCCTCCGGAGCCGTCAAGCTCATCAAGGACATCGACAACCCCATTGAAGGCAAGCACGTCATCCTTGTCGAAGACATCCTCGATACCGGTCTGACGCTCAGCTTCCTTCGCCAGATGATGCTTCAGCACAAACCGGCATCGCTCAAGATCGCCACCTGCCTCGACAAGCCCGACCGCCGCCTCGTCCCCATCGAAGCCGACTATGTGGCTTTCAAGATTCCCAACCAGTTCGTCATCGGATACGGAATGGACTACGCGGAGCGATATCGCGGAGTGGAAGACATTCGCCTCTTTCCCGAAGACGTCGGCCACTAGACAGTTTTCGCCACATCCATTGCAATTTTGTCTTCAAGCGCAAGAGCCGGCGGCATGGCCTGGGCTGGCATCGTTCCCCTTGATTGTGCGCGTGAGTCATCTTCTTGGGGAGGACGATTCGCTGCCGGCCTCTCCATCGACAGCAAAGTGTAGTGTCTAGAAAGATCACTCCTGCGGAGCCGTTCAGAGTTCGAAAGGTACACTATCCACGCCGAAGATGTTTGCACCTCTTCCCCAGGACAGAACATGACACCAGAAAGCCAGACTACAGAGACAGACGATCTCTATGCGCGCGCCATGGCGGCCGCTGGATACATCCGATCCCGTACCGCAACGCGACCCCGGCTTGGTCTCGTTCTCGGTTCCGGACTTGGCGACTTTGCCGATAAGGTCGAAGACCGTATCTCCATCGCGTATTCGGAGATTCCGAATTTTCCGCTTTCCACGGTCGAGGGGCACTCAGGAAAGCTGGTCCTCGGAACGGTTGGCGGGGTTCCGGTCGCGATCATGCAGGGACGGGTTCATGCCTATGAAGGCTATTCCTCGAGGGAGGTTACCTTCCCCACGCGCGTTTTGGGTCTTCTGGGGGTAGAGCGGCTGATCGTAACCAATGCTGCCGGAGGCATCAACACGAGCTATGGCCAGGGCGCCATCGTCGCGATCTCCGACCACATCAATCTCACGGGCACCAATGCAGTGCTCGGTCCCAACGAGCCCCGCTTCGGCCAGCGTTTCTTTGATATGAGCGCGGCGTACTCGCCCACTCTGCGACGGCTCGCCGGCGAAGAAGCAGCCAGGCAGGGATGGAAGCTCAACGAAGGCGTGTATCTGGCGGTCCTCGGGCCGAGCTATGAAACTCCCGCCGAGATTCGTGCCTTTCGCACCTTGGGAGCCGACCTGGTGGGAATGTCCACGGTCCATGAGGTGATCGTCGCCCGGCACATGGGAATCGAGGTCCTGGGTCTTTCTGTCGTGACCAACATGGCTGCCGGAGTTCTCGAGCAGCCTATCAATCACGAAGAGGTGATGGAGACCGGCCGTCGTATCGCGGGGCAGTTTACCGGCCTGCTTACCGCTCTTATTCCCCAGGTGGCCTCAAGCCCGCAGTGAATCCGATGCCGCTTTCCGGAGCGCATTGAGAACTTAAGGCACGTGAAAGGAACTGCTTTCTTGCAAGATCAACCCGCGCTGCAACTGCTGCTTCCGCAGCGCCCTCTCATCCTTGGATTGGCCGGCTGCTCCGGTTCCGGAAAGACAACGCTTGCCCGCGAGCTGACGGCGCAGCTCTCCGCTACGCTGCTGCCGCTGGACTTCTACTATCGTTGCCTCAGCCATCTGCCCCAGGAAGAGCGCGGCTTGCGGAACTTCGATCATCCTGACTCGCTCGAGCACACGTTGCTGGTCGAGCATGTGGAAGCGCTCGCGGATGGACGCAACATCGAGCGCCCGATCTACGACTTCACCACGCACACCCGGGTTCCGGATCGCACGGAGACGATTGCGCCTGCGCCGGTCCTGATCGTCGAAGGCATCCTCGCCCTGCATTACTCCCGCCTTAGGGCGCTCTACGATTTCAGTATCTATGTCAACGCGCCAAACGAGATCTGCCTGAATCGCCGCATCTATCGCGACATGCGCGAGCGTGGCCGTACGGAAAGAGCGTTCGCGCGCAGTTTGAGGCGACTGCAAAACCTATGGCAGATCTTTATGTTCTTCCGTCAGCGCAACACGCGTCTGTGATCGTCGAAGGGACTGACGCCCTCGACTGGTCAGTTGAGCAGGTGTTAGAGCGCCTCCACCAGTTCGGACTGGTGCGCGCAGGACACCGCTCCAGTAGCGAAAGATAGATCCGCGTGCATCTCCATGACCTGCTCGCGAGCCTGCTGCGATAACACGAAGCGGTCGTCGTGCTTTACCACTGCCGAACCGAAGCGCACCGTTGCCCGGATCGAGCGAGCGCCAGCAAGTCTCCAGAGATGCGGAGCCAGCAAGGCATCGCCCCACCAGCAGACTTCGTTGGCGACGGAGATATCCCGTTCGTCTGAGGAATAGCAGAGCGCCGCGGTTTGAAGAGGAACTCCTTCGTTCAAGACGGAGTGGAAGAGTCCTCGCCTGAAGGGTTGAATTACAGATCCGTCGGTCGTCGTTCCCTCAGGGAAAAACAGCACCGGCAGGCCGCTGCGGTAGGCCTCTGCCATGGCGCGGTTTACCCCCGGATACGTTGCGGGTCCGACGCCACGGACTACGTAGACGGTTCCTGCCTGCCTGGTCAGCCAGCCGATTCCGGGCCAGCCGCGAACCTCGGACTTCGCTACCATCACGAACGGACGTATCGCGGCATAGAGCAGGATGTCGAGATAGCTGAGGTGGTTCGATACGACCGCGCCGCCCTGTGGAAACGTCCCCTCAACGTTCCACTGTACTCCGAGGGCACGAACGACTCTTCGGCAGCAGCGATGCATCTTCTCCGCGCCTTCCGCGGAGGAGCGAGGGGGCCGGAGGAGAAAGTCCACCGCGAGGGCGAGGAACAGCCCAAACGCGCTCAGAATTCGCCAGGCTGAACGCAGAGAGCGCAAATCAGCAGCCCTCGAGAAACCGCGCCGCGACCCGGGGATGAAGCGTCTGAAGATCGAGCAGGGTAAGGAAGTCGATGGTGCGGAACTCGTGGTCGATGGCGGGTATGCCGCAGATCTTCGCCCCGATGGCGAGATAGGCGCGCAGGAGCTTTGGTGCCCGCTGCTGGTCTGGCTGGCCCACGGGTGCGGGCATGGCGAAGATGGGGGTTGGTGCGGTTCTCAGCTCAGGCTCAACCATGAAATCCGTAAGCGAGGCATATACGGCATGGCCCATCTGGGGGTCGAGAGAGTTCAGCGAGCAGCAGCCCATCATATAGCGGCCGCCGTTGGCTAATGCGTAGCGGGCGATTCCACGCCATAACAGATGAAGGACCTCGGGCGAGCGATGTTCGCGGTGGATGCAAGCACGGCCGAGCTCGACGATCTGGCTGCGCATCGACTCGTAGGGCGCAAAGCAGAATTCCTGCTCGCTGTAGTAGCCGAAGCTGCGGGCGGCGACATCGCCCATCTGCAGCCTGTAGGTTCCGACGATGGCGCCCGTTGCGCTCTCTTCCACGATCAGGTGATCGCAGACGTCGTCATAACGGTCTTTGTCGTATCCATCGATGTAGGCCGACTCCAGGCCTTCGTTCATCTCTAGATTGAAGACGAGGAACCGGAGCCTGTAGGCCGCCGCCCGCTCGAGTTCGGTAATGGCAAGACGGGCGACATAGGCGCCGGCTTCGAGGCGGATATCCTTTTTGGCCGGAAAGCTGGGAACGACTGGCGAGACCTGAGGAAGAATAGCGGAAGGCGATTCCTTGACACTGACCATCGACTCTCCTTGATGCCCGGGATGAGTGGTTCGAGGTCAGTCTGCGTCGAATTGTGTTACAGGATGTTCACGCCAAGTGAACATTCGTTGAATCAAAAATGGTGCACCGTTTCGATACCCTCCGCAGCCTTTGCCAATTCGGCTACGGCAACCCAGGCCTCCTGGGCGGATCGCTTCCGCTGGTCCGGGGGGACGGAGAAGGTGACCGGCTCTTCGGCGAAGCGGACCTCCGCGCGGATTCCGCGCAGACCGAGGAGATGAAAGATGTGTGGCACCAGAACCACATCGTCTCCCCAGTAGCAGACATCGTCGGCGACCGTCGCCGCGCCGTTTCCTTCGCCAAGGTGATAGCAGATATGCGCCGGGGTCACGGAAGCCCCGGTAGCGCGGGCCTGCGACAGGAGGCCGCTGCGGAATTTCAACATACTGCTGCCGTTGGTGGTCGTTCCCTCGGGGAAGAAGACTACGGGCAGGCCGGCGTCGAACGCGGCCTGCAGTCCCGCGCGCGCCTTGAGGGCGGAACCGCCGTGTCCACGGGCTACGTATACCGTGCCTGCCATGGTCGTCATCCAGCCGAGCAGCGGATATTGGGCGACTTCGGCCTTGGAGACGAAGACGCACGGGTGAAGCGCAGCGAAGACGATGATGTCGAGGTAGCCGAGGTGATTGGAGATCACGGCGCCGCTCTCAGGAAATCTTCCCGTCGCCTCGATCTCGATTCCCATTCCGTGGAGAGCTGAGGCGGCGAAGCGGTGCAGCCAGTCTGCCCGGGCCTCTCGTGTGGATGGTCTCCGAATCAGCAGCTCCGTACCGAACCGGAGAAAGTACCCAGCGAGTTGAATGCTTCGACCTGCAGACCGAAAAAAACTCACCCGTCCCGATCCCCCTGCTGCGCAGTCTATCCTGAGAGGCGTGGATCGCGATGAAACAAGTCTCAAAGGAGATAACGGAGGCGCCGAGCCGGAGGGTGCCCCTGAGGCTCCCGGAGAGCACAGAGGCCCTCTCTATCGCCGGCTTGTGCTGCCCCTTCTGGCCCTTCTTCGCCGCGGAGCGTCCCCGAAGCGACTGGCTTGGAGCGTTTCGGTCGGGCTGCTGATTGGGATCAATCCTGTACTGGGAACGACGACCGTGCTGTGCTTCGCCGTAGCGATGCTTCTACGGTTGAACATCGCCGCATCCCAGCTTGCCAACCATGTCGTCTATCCGTTGCAGCTTCTCCTGGTTGTTCCTTTTCTTCAACTGGGCAGCTACGTCTTCCACACCGAACCTCTTCCTTTTTCCGCGAAGGTTCTTCTGACAGCGATCCGGCGGGACCCGATCGAGTTCGGGCGGAAGATCTGGCGCTGGGAGTGGCATGCCTTCCTGACGTGGACGGCGATTGCCATTGTCCTGGTTCCTCTCATTGCCCTTGCACTTACGCCCTTGTTCCGCAAGCTGTCGGTGCGGCTGCAGCAACGTGGCAGTGCGGCATAGTCCCCCCTGTACCTATTTTTGCGCAAAATCTTGGAAAGGAATGACTTAGCTTTGGACTTCGATATTTCACCGCCTTCGAAGTGGAGGGTTTCCTTATCGACTCGCCGATTTGCGAAATACATGGAAATCTGCGGCCCCAAGAACGAAATACAGGGATTCTTCGACTCCGCTGCGCTTCGCTCAGAATGACGGTATGGGGTTACTTTTGAATGACGGTATCGCAATTTTCAACGACGGGATGGCTCAATTTCCCCATGACGGTATGGGCTTAAGTTGAGTAACGGGATGGCTCGATTTGAATGACGGTATGGATTGATTTCGTTTAACTTAAGTCCGAAAGCCCTGGGGGTTTCCCAGGGCTTTTCGGCGGATGGTTCTATTTTAACAAAGCGAAGGGATCCAATCGGCACGGCGGATCTATCGCTTTTTCAGTTCGTTGCCTCGAATCGCGGCTTGACAGGTTTACGTCGCTCTTCTGGCGAGGGCTTAACGCTTAATTGGCTCCGTGGAACTCCTGGACCGGATCGCCGCTGCGAACCCAGGCGGTGTAGATCATGTCGCGCAGCTCAATGGCTCCGGCCGCGAGCCGCTCCTCGGTGAAGGTCTTTGCCTCGGGGGTTCCGGGGCCGTTGAAGCCGCCAGCCTTCTCAATCTGGTATGTCTTCTCCACGAGGGTGGCGGAGTGGCGCAGGTAGGTCAGGTAATCCGCCCATTCGTCGTTGAGCAGCTTCGGCTGTGCCGCCGCAACCAGCGGAGCGAGGTCCCCGGACTTGATGTTCGCGGTCACATAGAGGGACTCGAACAGGGAGTGAATCTTGTGCTCGGTCGTGTAGCCATTGGGATTGGGACCATTCCATCCGTTGTACTGTATGGTCACGTGCAGGGGCTGTGAGCCATCGGCTACGTAATGGCCGAGCCAAGCCGCGTAAAAGAGAATCGCAGTCTCAGCCGGTTTGGTGTCTTCTCCGGCGGCGAGAAGATGCCGATACTCCCGCATCCCGACCTTCAATCGCTGCCAAACTTCTTCGGTCACGTAGGGCTGAAGACCAACCTTCTCCGGCGTCAACTGGATGTCAGGATGGGCGGCCTGCGCCTGGGCGAGGGCGCGAACGAAGTCGTAGCGCTTTTTCGGAAGAGTGCCGATCAGATCTGCATACTCGAAGTCGATGAAGTGCTCGGAAGCCTGAGCATCCCCGAGCTCCTGCTCCGCGCGGTTGCGCCAGCGATCAGGCTCCGGGCCAAGGTATTCCATCGTGTCGAGTGCATTGCCGTTGCGCAGAAACGCCGGGACGTCCGTGGGAAGGTAGGTGGCTGCAAGCCGGTTGACCATCCGGTGGCCGTCTCCTCCCCAGGCAAAGGAAGGCTGCACCGTCATCCATGGCACCAGGGCAGAGGCCACAGCAAAACGCATCACACGAGCAAATTTGGACATTAACCGAGTATATCCGGGGGCCTTTGAGGAGAATCCAGTTGGTTCGTGAAGATGCATCAACGATTTTGAAGGTCGCGTGGCTACGACGAAACCGTTGCGAAGATGGGCATCCGGCGATTGTAAGCAGAGACGATGGTTGAGTTCCCGAAAGTCAGGTTTTCGGCAACTTCGAGATATCCAGTCCTGGAAGCGTCGAACTTGCCTATAACCCCGTTTTTCATCAACTTCATTCCCTTCTTCGGCGGGCGTAAGCTTTATCAGATTTAGTTTTTTTGTTTAGAGAAGGTTCAGCAATGAGAATGTTGATGCCACAACGAAGGACCCTTCGACGCCTTTACATTGTTCCTCTTTTAGTTCTCGCCTTCGCATTTAGGTCTTCATGCGCTATAGCGCAATCACCTGAAGAGTTGATGGGGGTCAACAAAGGTCATTGTTCGGTGGCACAGGGCAGTATTGATGGCAGGACCTTTGCATGTCAGGTTTGGGACAATAACGCCGAGAAATTCTCCAATCCCGTTCAAGTAGAAATTTATCGAAACCACAAACGGATAGTGGCTATAGAACCGGGCAGCCCCATTCGCGAGTGGCATTTCTGGAAAGGCGGAAATCAGATCGCCATTCACTTTGGATCCCAGAATGCACTCGGGACCTACGCTTTGTATGACACAGGGTCTGGCATCCAAGTCAATCGGCTGAAACCTTTGACAGGTTATGATCACCTGCCGCAGTGGGCCAAAGGCCAAGCGCAACTGAACGATGAATCGGTACCGGAAACCGCCACATTTTCGCAGGAACGGGCATTGTGGATTGCGAAGGTTCTTAGGCAGATTGACTCGGTCCATCCGGGGATGACCCGCAAAGATCTTCTGCCGATTTTCACGAGGGACGGCGGACTTTCTGGCCGGATGCAGAGCACCTATGTCTACAAGAACTGTCCATATATCAAAGTAGACGTAGTCTTTTCTGCGATAGGTCCGATGGAAGACGACGAGGATAAAGTGTTGAACATCTCGCGCCCTTATCTCGCCTTTCCTGTGGCGGATTAGAGTAGTGCCTTCAAAGTCGGGTTTTCGGCAACTTCAGTTCTGAAGTTCTGCCTTTTGCTTGCTGCCCCTGGAACATAAACTGCAATTTTGTCTATGTTTCTCGAGAGCTGCGAGGGCATTTTCTCGCCGCTGCCTGGCTATTCCGGCTGCTGTTCTGTCGCGTTCGGCCTCGGCGGTGGATAGATCTAATCCCGAGGCACGGAATTCTTCCGCAAGATCTTGTCCTGTTGCGCAAAGCATGCCGATAAGGCTATCACTCCTGCCACCACTGGAGTTATGGACGACAGAGGCAGCATGCAGTTTCCTCTGTAGGTGTTCCTTCACGCGCCAGTGAATTTATCTGCGCTTCAACAGATGTAGTCGCCTCTTTAGACCAGGACTTCTGCGCCTAGAACGGCGGCGGTGCCGAAGACTCGACGGTATCGCTCGACCTCGTCGGCGGGGCCGGTGGCTTTGTGCGCATTGTCGCTGAGCTTCACCGCCGGTCTTCCTTCCACCGTCACGACCTTGCAGACCAGGCTGATGGGTTCGAAGTCGTGCTCGCCGTGGGGATGGCAGTTGCGAAAGTCATTGGTGAGCAAAGTTCCCCAGCCCGCGCTAAAGCGAATGCGCCCTCTGAAGTACTTTTCCAGCGTGAGAATGTCGTCGACGTCCAGGCCGTCGGAGGCGATCAGGCGCTTTCGACGAGCGTCGCGGCCCCGGCTCATCAGCCACGCGATGTATTCGTCTCCGGCGACGAAGGGATCTTTGGAGTCGGCTCGCTGGCCGGTCCAGTCGGCTACCCAGTCCGGCGCGTTTTCGAGGAACTGGGTGGTGCCGAAGGTATCGGGCAACAGGATGAGAAGCTCGCCGCCGTAGCTCTTCTGCCAGAGCTCGAGCACGCGGTACTGGGACTGGTGCAACTCTTCGTCGGAGTTCGAGAGGGCGGCGAGGGCCATGGGGAGCTCGTGCGCGTTGGTTCCCATGGCTTCGAGATCGTGCTTGTAGGCCAGGTAGGTGTTCGAGGTCCCAGAGAGGCTTTCTCCGAGACCGGCGCGCATGGCCATCACCACATACTCCTGCCAGAGAAAGCTGTGGCGACGGCGGGTCCCGAACTCGGAGATACGCACGTCGGGGACCTCGCGCAGTTTTTCGATCTTGTCCCAGAGACGCGTCTTGGCCCGGGCATAGAGGATGTCCAGCTCCAACTCGCTGAGCTTTCCAAGGCCGGAGCGGGTCTTCATCTCGCTGAGCAGGGCGAGGCCGTAGATCTCCCACATGGTGACCTCGGTCCACAGGCCGGAGAAGTGCAGGACGAGCTGACCGTCGTGCTCGGTGACTTCGTAGTCGGAGAGGCGGAAGTCGTGTTCGAGCCAATCGAGAAAGGCGGATTCGAAGATGGTGCGGGTGCCGTAGAAGGTGTTTCCAGCCAGCCAGATCAATTCGCTCTTCCGGAAGCGGAGGCGACGGACATGTTCCAGCTGCTCGATCAGGACTTCCTTTGAGATGAGTTCCGCCAGCCGGACTGAGGTGGTTCGGTTCGTCGTCTCCGAGGTTACGTGGACCTGGGGAAAGTTCTTCCAGATGAACTGGAGCATGAGTAATTTGTAGAAGTCGGTATCCAGCAACGATCGGACGATGGGATCGAGTTTCCAGTTGTGGTTATGGGCTCTTTCGGCCAGATTGACGTTCATGTCTTCCAGTCTCGCCGGTCGGTGGCTTGGGGGCAATCCCCGCGAGCTGGGGGATTCCTGGCGGAGAACACTAAAATTCACACATCTCCGCGTCAGACGCAGGATTCGGCTTGGTATCCTAGAAGGGCTATGCTCACGAAAAAAGAACTCCTCACCCAGCCCATCCAGCACATCGACATCAAGCAGCACAACGTTGTGGCTCTGGTCGATGCCATGCAGTCGATGGCCTTCAGCTCGCGCGATACCGCCCGCGCCGCCTCGATCTACGAGATGATGCTCCGCGACACGGAGTGCGGTGTCATCCTGTGTCTTGCCGGATCGCTCATCTCGGCTGGCCTGCAGAAGGTGATCGTCGATCTCATCCGCAACAACATGATCGATGCCATCGTCTCAACGGGCGCCAACATCGTCGATCAGGACTTTTTTGAAGCGCTCGGCTATAACCACTACATCGCGGGCGATGAATACAAGTACGGTCACGAAGACGGCATTCTGCGCGAGCTGATGATCGATCGTATCTACGACACCTTCATCGACGAGGAAGAGCTTCGGGCGTGCGACGAGACGACGCACCAGATCACCAACTCGCTGGAGCACCGGCCCTACAGCTCGCGCGAGTTTATCCGCGAGATGGGAGCTTATCTGGCGAAGAACGGAAAGACCCCGCAGGCGGGTGGACGCGACTCCATCGTATTGGCCGCCTACGAGAAGAATGTTCCGATCTTCTGCCCGGCCTTCTCAGACTGCTCTGCCGGCTTCGGTCTGGTCGCCCACCAACATGAGCGGCAGGGCAAACCTTCAGTTTCGATCGATTCCGCCAAGGACTTTTACGAGCTGACGCAGCTGAAGATCGCGAATCCGACCACGGGCCTGTTGATGGTGGGTGGCGGCGTTCCGAAGAACTTTGCGCAGGACATTGTCGTTGCCGCGGACATCCTTGGGGTGGACGCTTCGATGCACAAGTACGCGATCCAGATTACGGTGGCCGATTCCCGTGACGGAGCGCTGTCGGGATCGACCCTGAAAGAGGCTTCCAGCTGGGGGAAGGTCGACACCACTTACGAGCAGATGGTCTTCTCCGAAGCTACGATGGCCCTGCCCCTTATCGCGGGCTACGCCTTTCACAAGAAGGCCCAGGCAGCTCGCGAGGGTAAGCGATGGGCTGTCATCCTAGACCGAGTTGAAGTAACCAGTTGAAATAACGCCAAAGTAACTAAAAAGGCCGCCCAATCCCTGGGCGGCTTTTTTTGATGAGACGGCGATCCAAAAGACTCTATCCTTCGTATTCCTATTGACTTGTAAGGTTACCTTGGCCTCTTCTGCGGCCCAAGGAGTGCAAACTCTGGCATGCTCTGCATCAGTGGAAATTGGAGTTTGTTTAGTTATTTCAATTACTTACAAAAAAGGTAGTGTTTTTCGAAAGATAGGTTACTTTTGTTACATGCACTCCAGCAACTCGTTATACCCTGAATGCTGAAAATGCATTTCGTTGTTCTTTCTTTTTCATTGGGCTTCAGCTTCCCATATGAACTGCCAAGGTGCCTTAAAGGTTCGTCCAGCATGCACATGCTTCCGATTTTAGGATTTCTCTCTCTGTTAGCGGCTTGCGGGATATTGTTGTTCGCTTTCTGGCGATCGCAACGTGCCGTACGTGAACTTGCGCTGCAGCTTACCCAAGCACGCGAGCAACAATATCAAGACAAGATGCAGCTCTCCGAGCGTTCCCAGCTCGACACCCTTAAAGATGAGTTCATCTCTACCGTTTCCCACGAACTTCGGACCCCGCTGACCAGCATTCGTGGAGCGCTGGGCCTGCTCTCGTCCGGAACGATCGGCGAACTCGATCCCCGGGCTATGAATCTGCTTCGGATCGCGACGACGAACACGGATCGCCTGATACGGTTGATCAACGACATCCTTGACCTGGAGCGAATGGAATCCGGGCGCGCTCCGCTTCAGATTCGCCGATGCTCCCTGCGCGATCTCTGCCAGCAGGCGATTGAAACCATGACGCCGATGGCGGACGACCACACGGTTCACCTTGAGCTGGTTCCGTTTACGGTAGGACAGAACGCGTCGATCGATTCGCTTTTCTTTGATGGGGACTCGGATCGCATACTTCAGGTGTTGACCAACCTGCTCTCGAACGCCATTAAGTTTTCAACGCCGGCGTCGACGGTGCGAATCCATACCGATGCGACCTCGGATTCCATCCTGGTTAAAGTCGTCGATGAAGGCCGCGGTATTCCCGCAGATAAACTAGACTCTGTCTTCGATCGCTTTCAGCAGGTGGAACATGCGGACGCGAGGCAGCGTGGAGGGACCGGCCTGGGCCTGTCGATCTGCCGCAGCATCGTTCAACAACACAGCGGCTCCATCTGGGCGCAGCGGAATCTCATCAAGGGAACTACGCTCTTCGTCATGCTTCCCCGTACCGCTCGATCGACCGATCTCACAACGCCGGTTGCAGCGCCTGCGCCGGGCGAAGGAGCGATTCTGGTCTGCGATGACGACCCTGGTATCCGGACGGTTGTCTCCGAGCATTTGACGCGGCAGGGTTATACGGTGATCGAGGCGGGCAGCGGCGAAGAGGCGCTCAGTATTGCCTCCGAGCATTCGGTAGAAGCGATCCTGCTGGATCTTTACATGCCGGGGCTGAGTGGATGGGAGACGCTTCAGCGCCTGCGAGATAATCCGGCGACCGCGGAGATCCCAGTCGTTGTGCTCAGCGTTCTCTCCTCTACGCTTCGCCCTCAGCTGACAGGCGATGCTCAGGGGTGGGTGCAGAAGCCCTTTAGCGAGAACCATCTGTTTGCGGAGCTGGGCCGGGTCCTCCATCGTGGAGATGGCCCTGCCTATGTCCTCCTGGTTGAGGACGACGACGACCTGGCAAGCATTCTGATTGCAAATTTCCATGGCACGGCCGTTCACATCGACCATGCCTCCACGCGGCAGCAGGCGATCCGTCACTGTGTGGGACGCCGTCCTGACCTGGTGATTCTTGATCTGACGCTTCCTGATGGCGATGGCTTTTCTTTTGTGGAATGGCTTCGTCAGCAACCCCCTCTTCGGAGCATGCCGCTGGTCGTCTACTCCGGCCATGAATTGTCGGATGCCGAGATGTCGAAGCTGCGCCTGGGAACTACCGAGTTTCTTACCAAGGCGAAGGTCCAACCCCATGAGGTCGAAACGCTGGTTCTTTCCATGGTGCAGCGTCTCCGTTCTAAGTACGATCATCTGATTTCGGCCGGTCCAGCTGCCTGAGTCCCTGGAGAATCAGGCAGCTTTTACTCCATCTCCAGATGGTTTGCAGCATGAGAAGATGGTTAACCCATGCAGAGAATTTTGATCATCGACGATGAAGATGACATTCGGGAAGTTGCATCCCTCTCGCTGGAAGCGACCGCAGGATGGCAGGTTCTGACGGCAAGCTCCGGTGTTCAGGGAATCGAATTAGCGATCGAACATCAACCGGATGCCATTCTGATGGATGTCATGATGCCGGGAGTGGACGGCCCCACAACCTTCCGGCAGATGCAGCAGATTCCCGCTATCGCGCATATTCCTGTGCTTCTGCTAACGGCAAAGGTTCAAGGAGTCGACAAGCGGCGTTTTGCGAATCTGGAGGTGGCAGCGGTTCTTTTCAAGCCCTTCGATCCGCTCACTCTCGCCGAACAGATTGCTGGCGCGCTGCAATGGGAGTCTCCCCGCCCTCTGCACGCCGGATCGTCTCAGCGCCTTCATCCACGTTGAAAGAGTAGGGCTCGCCCGTTTGGAGCAAAACACCCTGCTACTTTGCCGCTATTTCTCGCGGCTTAGAACGGGAGCGACAGCCTGACTGCAAATTCCTTTCGAAGTGCATGCGCGTACTCCGAAGAAGACATTGTCCTTCGAAACGGGAAGCCGCACTGAATTCGGCACCTGGCCGGGAAAACTTTTCGCATCCGCGGCGTATTGCCAGTTGTTGACAGCTGTTTCGCGCCACACGATCTGATAGCTCAGCTCGCCAGAAAAGTTCTTCGGACTCTCCCATTTGAGAAGGGTGTCGTTATCCAGATTCGTTGTGAGGACGCGAACCTGTTGGGGCACGCCGGGAGACAGGGCGAGGGTCGCAAGCGTGGCGATATTAAGCCTTGCAGTCTGCGCGATGTAATTAAAATCATCGAATTTGAGAAGATCGCCATATTCTTTTCCGTCTTCCGTTCGAACGTGCTGATGCTGATGGTCAAAGTTTTCGCGCCATTCCGTAAATCGCACTGCGGGAAAGCCCTCGTCACTGAACGATTTGTGATCGCCACCGCGCAGGAAGCGATCCAACCGAAGCTCCATCACGGCTTGAAAGGGCGCGTGACTGCCAGCGAGATACGTACGGTTTACGGCAAGTACTTCGCGAGCGAGCTGCCGCGATGGCGTTTCGTTTTCGCTGCCGGTGCTGAGAGCCTGGCGGATTTGTTCGATGGGAGAAGAGGGAAGAATTCCCTGAGAGAATACGCGGATGCGCTGTTTGCTTTGCAGCGTGTCCCCCGGTGTGGTGTCGCCACCGACGATGTCATTGTTCAGGACTCCTTCCAGTTGCCAGCCCTCCTTCTGAGCGCGCTGAGCGAGATGACGGGAGCCGTTCAGACCCTGCTCTTCTCCAGCAACAGCTACGAAGACGAGGGTTGCGGGAAATTTGTACTGACTCAAGACTCGGGCGGCTTCCATCGAGACCGCAGTGCCGCTGGAATCATCGTTCGCGCCGGGTGCGAAGTCATGCGTGTTCATGACATCGGTCTCGCGCGTGTCATAGTGGCCGGTGATCAGGTACATGCGCTTTGCGGATGCGGGGTCTGATCCCCGCAGGATTGCGACGACATTCCGAAGCGGGGTCGGCTTCACGATTCGTGGACGGCTATTATTAAACCCGGCCTGCGGCTGCTCGACAAACTCATCGAACTGTACTTCAAGACAGCCACCACAAGCTTTGCTGTATTCCTCAAACTGCGATTTGATCCAATCCGCGGCAGCGAGCACGCCCGCGCTAGGCTTGAGGTCTGTTTCGGTCGATGAAATCGTTGAACGATTGTTGAAACTCACGAGGCGAACGATGTTCGCTTTGATCTTCTCGGCCGAGACGGATTTTAATGCTGCCAGAATCTGCCTGTCAGCCGGCTCTGTTCCAAGCGGTGCGCCGGCCCTCTGGTAATCCAGCCTGTTCGCCGTGGAAGGATTGGTCTTCTGTGCCCTCGCAGAACCAGCCAGCATAACGGCAATCATCGCGAACAGAGCGAAATAAAACCTCTTCATAGGAAAGTCCCTCTCAGTACCACTTCGAACACTCTGTCAGCTTTTGAATCTGCTCACTGCAAATATCACGCTAGCTAAAGATATGGGCATCATGGCAAAAAGCCAATCCGATTCAGAAGATGAGCTGCAAACACTCTCTTAGAAGTGACTGCCGTTTGCTTCTGCAATCCAAAGCTAGTGCCTGGGGAAGCAGGCTTGCGCGTAAGGCTGAAGGGACCTTTGCGTGGCATGCAGCAAGATCTCCATGGGTTCCATCGAGAGTTGGTGATCGCGCAAGGCTGCGTACTCCAGCGGCAAAAATGCGCTGAGCATTGTCTCGGGAATGCTTACAGATCGTAGATTCTCCATCAGGCGCTCTACGGCTGCGTGCACGTCGGGTTGCGACCAGTAGTAGCGGATGCGATCGCTATAGCTGAAGGTGCGCAGCAGCCTCTGCTCCTCCGCGTTGCCGTGATAATGACTTTTCCAGTTTGCCGGAGACGCAAGCATCACTCGTTCCACTGTCTCGCGCACACAAGATTGCTTCGTATCCGGTAGGAGATATGCCTCGATTGCCGCAAGCGCGAAGATGGCTTCGCGCATGGCAAAGGTTACGGCCGGACCGACCTTAAGGATGGCAAAGCCGTCGCGAAGCAGTTCGAAATAGGCCTGCTCCTTCTGGTAATCCGACGAGTGCGCTTCAAAGACAAGCGGCGCACGAGATTGTAGCCATGATGAGAGTGCCTGCGCCTGGTTTCCGTCGTACTCATGAACTGAATCGTGGTTGAACTCGACGCCTGGTTGCACGACTACGGCGATCACGCGCTCGAACGCCTCTGTCAGCCCTAAGCCGGCAAACTGCCGGCGATGTTCCTCCAAGGTCTCTTCCGCGGCTGCCACCGTCGTTACCGCAAGGGAATCGAGGCCCTCTGTAGCGCCGCCTGGCGTTGGAACCTCCGTGCCAATCACGTAGACAGGCTTCGTCCCAGTCACCGCCCGCTCGGCTGCAGCGCAGAGCCGCGCCGAGCGCAACGCAACGGTTTGCGGAAGCAGGGGGGAAGGATCATCCGCGCATGGCATGCTTGCATCCAGGTGAAGCTTCACGAAACCTTCACGTGCATACTCCGCTACGAGTTCTTCCGCGTGCGCCATGGCAATCTTTGCCGGCTCATGTTGCCAGGGATTGGGCCCCAGGTGGTCTCCGCCGAGGATGATCCGGTCAAAGGGAAGAGATTCCTCGGCCGCGAGCTGCTGCGCCAGCTCGCGAAAGTCTGCAGGCCGCATCCGCGTGTACCCGCCGAATTGATTTACCTGATTGGACGTTGCCTCAAGAAGCAGCGGGGAATCGTCTGCCCGTGCCTGACGCATCGCAGCTCGGATCGCCGTCGGATTGGCCGTACATACGGAATAGATTCCTCTGGCATGGCCGGGCAAGTGTCGATTGCATAGAAGAGTCTGCAGGTTTTCCTTCACATTCATTCGGCTCTCCGAGCAAAGGTCAATAAGCGTAAGTAAGCGTAAGTATACAATTCCGAAGCGATTCTCCCTCTTGTCGGCTGCTGGGCGCCTCCAAAACCAGACAGGGCATGACGGCTTGCCCATCTCCATAGCGAACTGCAGCGAAGAGGCGCTTTCCCAAGGGTGACCGTATGGAGGGAGAAAACCAAACCGCCGGACGATACACTAGAAGAGAAGCGAGGATTATGTTTCCCTATATCGATTTTGGCCCGGTGCACCTGGGTACGTTCGGGCTGTTGCTGTGGCTGGCCGCAGTGGTCGCGACCGTGGTGCTGCACAAAAACTTCGTTCGCAATGGCGTGGATGCCGACGCGCTGAATATTGTGGCGTTTGTGGTGATTGCCGGGGTGGTTGGCGCCAAGGTATGGCATGAGCTGCAGGATCCGGCTACGCTGCGCATGTCGATGGCTCGGATCGTGGCTCCGGGATGGAAGCACCCGCTGGATATGGTGATCGGATTTCTGCATTGGTTCCAGGCGGGATTCGCCTGGTTTGGCGGGATGCTGGCGGGAATCCTGATGCTGATGTGGATGGGGACGAAGGCGAAGTTTCGCGTGCAGGGAGAGGGTGCTTCCGGCGAGAGCATCGGAGCGCTGCGAATGTTGGACCTCGCCGCGCCCGCAGCTGCGATCGGGTATGGCGTAGGCCGGATCGGATGCCTGCTCTCTGGTGATGGCGACTATGGAATCAAGACGACGCTGCCGTGGGGAGTGCACATGCGTGCGGATGCGCTGGTGCCGACGCCGGACCTGGTGCAGCCGACGCCAGTCTACGAGCTGCTGTACTCCGTCGCGCTGGCGTTGTGGCTATGGCGCAGGGCAAAGAGCAAACCCCCGGTAAGCGTGATTACCGGCGAGTACCTGGTGCTGAGCGGTATCGGCAGGTTCCTGGTTGAGTTTGTCCGGATCAATCCGAGATTGTACTGGGGCATGAGCAACGCGCAGGTAGCGGCATTGGGATCGATTCTGGCAGGAGTGGCGCTGGTCGCGGTGGCTCGATCGAAGAATGTGCAGTGGACCCCGGAGTTGGCAGGGGACTCGCAAAACTGAGCTGAAGATCAAAAGCCCGGATGGGTGCGAGTCCTTCTCGCAGCCATCCGGGCTTTTGTCTTGTCAGGTTAGCGTGAGAGCTCTTCGCGTACGGAGGGCTGGGGCGCATCGAAGAAGATGTTGGAGATGATGCCGCCGAGGATAGCTCCAAGAATGGGAGCGACCCAGAAGAGCCAGAGCTGCGAGATGGCCCAGCCGCCGACGAAGAGGGCAGGACCAGTGGAGCGTGCCGGGTTCACTGAGGTGTTGGTGACGGGGATGCTGATGAGGTGGATCAGCGTGAGGCAAAAGCCGATGGCGATGGGAGCGAAGCCCTTGGGAGCGCGCTGGTCGGTGGCTCCGAGGATGACGAGAAGGAAGAAGGCGGTCAGGACGACTTCGGCGACAAAGCAAGCGACCAGCGAGTAGCCGCCGGGTGAGTGTAGGCCGTAGCCGTTGGAGGCGAAGCCTCCTGCGAGGGAGAACTCGGGACGGCCGCTGGCGATGAGGTAGAGAACGCCTGAGGCGACGATAGCTCCCACAACCTGGGCGATGATGTAGGGCAGGAGTTCGGAGGCGGGAAAGCGCTTTCCGACGACGAGGCCGATGGAGACGGCTGGATTGAGATGGCAACCGGAGATGTGGCCGATGGCATAGGCCATGGTCAGTACGGTGAGTCCAAAGGCGAGAGCGACACCGGTGAAGCCGATGCCGAGTTGTGGGAAGGCGGCGGCAAGGACGGCACTGCCACAGCCTCCGAAGACAAGCCAGAAGGTTCCGAAAAACTCGGCAGTTGCGCGTTTGTACATCGGCATAGTGAGTACCCTCGGTTTCCTAAAAGAGATTCTTGATGCTCAATTACGGCGAGGCCTGTAGCCGGCGCAACGTTGAGTTGGCCGACGTGCGTCCGAAGATGAAGCGTTGGACGGGAGGATGTTACCACGATCATGTTGCTGTAGAGCGGGAGATTTGTTGGGCAGACTCGACTTAGAGGCGACGGAGGTAGGCTTTGGCCTCTTCGAGGTGAGGGAAGAGACGCTCCTCGGCCTGAAATTCGCGGGAGTGAACGCAGCGGCGTCCGGCCTTCACGCGGACGGGATGCTTGAGGTGCAACATCTCGTGGTAGAGCAGATACTCAATCGCGCAGCGCGGGGTGTCGGGGCGATCAAAGACGCGGCTGACCATGATGGTGTTGTGGGCCGCGTCGTAATGGCCAAGCATGCGGCGGGCATGGTGGGCGCTCCATGTGAGGACAGGGCGCCCGAGAAGGCCGTGGAAGAAGCGCGCATTGAGCGAGTCGAAGACCTCGTTGAGATCGAAGTGATGACCTAAGGGCGTGAGAATTCGCTTACGGCCGCGGGTCTGGCGAATGTGTTCGGCCTGACGCGAGACGGCTTCGGAAGAGACATGGCGACGATAACGGTCGGCATGCGATGGGGCAATGGGTTTGCGGTAGAGCTTGGCGAGGAGAATATGCGCGATGGCGTGGTGGACCGTCTCGGGAGCCTGCTCGAGCAGATCGGATAGGCGAACGTGAAGGCGTCCTTCACGAAGCCGGATGGTGGTGTTGAGCGAAGTGAAGCGGCGGAAACGGACGTCGAAAGGAGGGATGGGGGCGCGCGGCCGAAGCGCGCGGTATTGCTCCTGAAAGACGGTGATAAGGGACTGCGAAGCGGGAAGGGTGGAGCGGGATCTCTTTGGCGTGGCCTTGGCAGGAGGGCTGGGCGGAGAGTCGAAGAGCATGGACGTCTGCGGTGCCTGAGAAAAAAGATGCAGGAACTTACGCAGAGTGGAGCCGGGCTGATCCGAGGTGCTCAGAGAGATTGTCCTTGTCTGGGGATGACTCCCGATAAAGAGATTTTATTCGAGGATCGCGTGAGATGCATGAACTTAGCGCGGGGTGGTTATCGAGGGAGTCAGGGGTGCGATTGCGGCTCTCGCTTCTGGTATGCCTCCCGTTCTTCCGGGGTGAGAGGAATGGGAAGCACTCTGCCTTGCTCGCCGGAGGCGAAGGTCGTCTCGAGGATGGCCATTACGGCGATGGCGGATTCGGGAGAGACCGGCACAGGAGCGCGGCCGAGGATGGCGTTGCGCATATCGATGTAATAGCCGATCTGGTCGGCGGGCGGGACTGGAATCTCGGTGCGCTCACCGGTCGCTCCATCGAAGAGGATGCCGGGATCGGGATCGTCACCGAACCCTTTTGTTCCGGGAGCGATGATGCCTTCGACGAGCTGTTTTTCCTGAAGGTCGGGGCCGTACTTCGCCCAGCTCGCTTTCGTTCCGTGGAGCAGGGTGCGTGGGATTCCGCCGGAGGAAAGCAAAGTGGCGTTGAGGATGACGCGGAGATCGGGATAGAAGAGCTGGACGTGAGCCCAGTCGTCGGTTCTGCCGCCGGGACGCATCGTGGCGATGCTTGCGAGAACCGAGTCGGGCAGGCCGAAGAGGTGAAGCGTGACGTCGATGAGATGCGGCCCGAGATCGAACCAGAGACCGGCTCCAGGTCCGGGATCTTCGCGCCAACGCTGACGGACGAGCGGACGGAAGCGATCCATGTGCGCCTCGAAGTGCGTGACTTTGCCGAGGCGTCCGGACTCGAGGATGGCTTTGGCGGCGAGGATGTCGCCTTCCCATCGGCGGTTCTGAAAGACGGAGAGAAGTCGGTTCTGTTCGCGTGCGATCCGGACGAGCTCACGGGCCTCGGCGAGGTCGAGGGTGAAGGGCTTGTCGACAACAACGTGCTTGCCTGCCCGGAGGGCGGCTGCGGCGAGAGGGAAGTGACTCTCATTAGGGGTGGCAATGACGACCAGATCCACGCCGGAGTGCGTCGCTGCTTCCATGAAAGGACAGACGGTGACTCCGGGGAAGTCCGCGAGTACGCGCTCCGGCCTGCTGGAGCCAACAACAACGAGTTGAAGCCCCGGAACGGCGCGAACAAGAGGGGCATGAAAGGTCTTGCCAACGTAGCCATAGCCGATAAGGCTGACGCGGATAGGGGAGGAAGATGGATTGGTCATAGCTGCTTCTTCAGAGTAGAGGATGCTGCGCGAGAGTCAAAACCGAGGAAGAGAATGACGACGCCGCGAGGGCGTGCGATGCTGGAAGAGTCATGTTTTCATCCATCAGATCCCATGCACATCGAAGCAAGGCTGCCGGTCTTCTGTTATGCGCTTTGATCGTTGTGATGAGTCTGATCTCACCGATATGCCCTGCCTGTGATGGTCTTGGCGATCACCATCTTCACCACTCGTCTTTTGGCAATATGCTGCCTCCTGCCAGCGACCGTTGCGACGGAGTCTGTTCCTGCTGTGGTTTTCACTGGAGCAGGACGTTCGCCCTGATGCTTTCAAAGACGGATTTTGTGGTGGACCTGTCGGTGATCGAAGAGGAACACTCTCCAGGCTGGACGGCACCTCCCCCATCTCTTCCCCCACGCGCTTAGCCCGGAACTCATGATGGACACGCCTCGGCGTGCGATCTCATTTCTCCGGAGCTGATTTCCATGAAGTCCTATCGCGTTTCATGCGCCCTTGCGTGGGTGCTCGGGCTGTTTTGTATCTCGCGTTGTATGGCGCAATCGTCCGTCCCCGAGCTGCCTGAAGCTAACCCGGGACGTCCTACCGTCTCGACCCCCGCTACTCTTACGCCGGTGGGTTACCTTCAATTTGAGAATGGAGGGCTGTACGCCGAAGAGTCTTTCGAATTCGATACGCGGATCGGAATCAATCAAGTGACGAAGTATACGGTCTCGCGCCGTCTTCAACTGCTTGCTCTGTCTGAGCCGCTCGTCCATGCAACAGGAGCTTCCGGAGACTCGCTCTCCGGGAATCGTCCGGGAGAGGTCTTTGCCGGTGTTCAGGGAGTAGTGTTTTCGGGCGAAGGACACGTCCCAACGGTGAGTATGAGTTATATCCGGAGGCTGTATGAGAGCCCGGCTCCTGAGATCGATATCGGAACCTTTCGGCAGAGTGCATTGTTTCTGGTCAGCGAAGACCTCGGAGGATTTCATTTCGATGTCAATGGGATCTTCTCTGAACAGGCTGACGGGACGGTTCGGCGCGGGCAGTTCGGACAGACTCTCTCAGTCTCGCACCCGCTCGGAGCGTTCACGTTCGCGGGAGAGCTCTGGCACTTCACCCAGCCGCTCACGAAGGGCAATGCAGTAGGAAGCTTGTGGTCGCTCTCTTATCCCATTCGAAAAAATCTGATCGTCGATGCTGGATTCAACCATGGCCTCACTTCGACCTCGACACAGTGGGAGGGGTTCGCTGGATTCACGTACGTTTTACCTCATCGGCTATGGAGCTTGCATGCTGCGCCCTGAATTCGATGCGATCAGCGGGGGGCACTGTCGGCATCGGCGGGGCTTTGCTTCTTCGCAGGCGGATGGGCGGCGAACCAGGTCTTCTGTTCTTCGGTCAACTCTGTGGCTTGCTCGCGCAGATCCTGCACGGACTCGAGTGCGATCCTGCGCGAGACGTTATAGGCGTCGTTGTCCGGCGGCGATTTGATTGCCGTAGCCCAGCGCTCCGTGGCTTCGACCAACTTGGGAAGAGCCTTGCGGATGTCGCGGTGGCGCGGGCCGTAGTCGTCGAGGTTGTTGCTAAGCTCGTCGGCCAGCGAGGCGAACTGCTCCAGCAGGTCGTGCGTGTCCTGTTCGCGGCCGGGACGGCGGGGCTTGGCGTACATGTCCTGCATGGATTTGATGCGAGTGTCGATGAGCTTGATGAAGACCATCACGCGATCATTGGCGATGTAGGCCGAGTCGCGGAGTTGCTCGATCTCACCTTCCGTCAGGCTGGCTTCTGCCCGCTGGCCGAAAGCGCACGGCGCGAAGAGAGTAAAGAGGAACAGGGACAGAGCGAGGCGTCGCATGGGGTGATTGTAGCGTCCGGCGTCAGCGGCTGAAGACCTGCGTGAGCAGCTGGGTCTGCACCTGGTTCAGCTGTTTCAGCGTGGCCTGGAGTGTAGGCTGGTCTTCGTACGCGGCGCTGCGCAGATATTGGTTAAGCCTGTACGTGGTGTCGTGCATGAGCTTTTCCGCATTCTTCAGGCGCTTGGCGTCGCGGCTGAGACTGGACTGGATAAGCTGGGCATATCTGGCGACCTTCTTGAGCGTGGCGTTGGCTCGGTCGGGATCGCCTGCCTTCATCTGCTTGCCGGCGAGATCGGTCATTGCTGAGACGAGCTCCGTGTAAAGGAAGCATTGGTCGCGTGGATTTGCCTGTTCGGCGCGCTGCTCGAGTTGCACGAGCTGCTGCTCGTCCAACAGGGCAGCCTTATCGGCTGCGCGAGAGACGGGACAAATCAAAACCAAGAAGAGAAACAGAGCAAAAGGCCTAAGGATGAATCGCATAACGCACCTCGTTGTAGGGGCGTCTGGCTTCAGAAATACATGGAGTCCGACGTCAGTCTATGTTCTAACTACTCTTTCCCTCACTTCATGTGTTCCAGTGCAAGGAGCCTGTGGCGAGCTTCCCATTCCTCATCCGGGAACTTGCCGCCTGCAGCCGCAAGGAACTGTTTGTACAGGTCAGATGCTTCTTTGACCTGGTGGAGCTTGTCGTGCGCCGTAGCCGCCAGGAACAGGGTGGACGGACTTGGTGGCAGCACTTTAGCACGAATTTCAAGCGCTTGCAAGACGGTGGCCGGGTCGTTGCTGTTCGTGGCGGCGAAGGCGAGGTGGCTGGCAGCGACGCCATAGGCCTCAGGTGTGGGGAAGGCCTTCGGATCGGTGAGGGCCCGCTTGAGAAGAGGTACGGCGTCGGCGGAGCGGCGCATCCGGATGAGGGTATCGGCCTGATCGTCGAGCAGGGTGGGATCGTTCGGAGCGGCGGCGGAGAGAGAGGCGTAGAGCGGAAGGGCTTTATCGTACTGGCTGTTGCGGACGTAGAGGCGGGCGAGGAGCCGGGAGATGGCAGCGTCCTGGGGCTGGCTGGCGTGGAGCTTCTCGACGATGGGAAGAGCCTTGTCGGCTTTGTTCTGGGACTCGTAAAGGCTGGCGAGCTGCGAGTTAAGGGTGGGATCGTCGGGATGCTTCTGGAGCGCAGCGGTGAGGAGGGTCTCGGCTTGATCGGGCTTTCTCTGCTGGACGAGGAGATGGATCAGGGCCGCACTGGCCTGGGTGTTGTCGGGGTCGGCGGCGAGGAGGCGGCGATAGGCGGCCTCGGCGGTGGTGGGGTCGCCGGAGGCTTCGGCGAGTTCGCCAGAGAGGAGGATGTCGTCGGGGGTTTCGGGGGAGAGCTTGAGGGCCTGGAGGAGCTCGTCGCTGGCGGCGGCGGGGTTGGCGGTCTGGTCGATGCGGGCGAGGGCGCGGAAGGCGCGGGCCTTGAGGGCGGGGTTGTCGGTTGGGAGGGTGGTGGCCTGGAGGAGCTCGGCGTGGGCGGGGGTGAGCTTGCCGGTGCGGGCGAGGAGGAGGCCGAGAGCTAGGCGCGGGTCGAAGTATTTGGGGTCGGCGGCGATGGCGCGGCGGTAGGTGGTCTCGGCGGCCGATGTTTGGTCGAGCGCGTCCTGGGTGAAGGCCAGGTTGTAGAGGATGTGGGGATCGTTGGGGGATTTTTCGGTGAGGGTGGTGAGGAGTTTGAGCGCGGTGGGGTAGTCGTGTTTGTCGAGGGCCTCGTTGGCCTGGGTGAGGATGGGGTCTTGTTTTTGGGACTGGGGCTGGGTGGCGTCGGTGGTGCCGGGGGGAAGTTGGGCTTGAAGCGTCCCGGCTTGGAGGAGGAGTCCGAAAAATATTATTGGCGCGAGGGCGGGGAGGCGGCAGGAACGGAGCGCGGCGCGGGTGATTCTGTAGTGTGTTGTCTTCGGCATCGTGATACTCCCCCTCCTATCTTAAAGTGTTCAAAGTCTTCAAACAAAAAGATTTAAGTCCGGACTTGTGCTCCAGCTTAAGTGCGGAAGCCCGGCCTGGAATGGCCGGGCTTCAACAGCTTTCACTGAATTAAGAATAACAGGTGCGTCAAGGTCTGAATGTGGAAAGTGTCGGGTTTGCCGTAAGCGTGTTATCTTCCCCTCTGGCGCCCTCTGGCGCGAAGGGCATGTTTGGGCTGACCATGTCCCCATAGATCATTCAG
>Ga0193743_1000463_pt1 | contig 32185 bp, 25 predicted proteins | sample L2c2metaG_FD_143038 | JGI IMG/M metagenome (GOLD analysis project Ga0193743, IMG submission 143038) | Soil microbial communities from a riparian zone of the East river system, Colorado, United States - L2c2 | ecosystem: Environmental > Terrestrial > Soil > Riparian zone | place: USA: East River...
ATTCTGATTTCTGTGATTTTCAATTTCATTGTCGAAGTCACATGTTTTGGTACTCCGACCGGCAATCACCACGCAAATAGATGCTGACCCGTTTTTTTTGCAGGGTTCAGGTATATAAGACCGAGTCCTCAATACTGAGAACTCGGAAAGAACCTTCGGCCGCAACGCGTGTACATTTTGATTGTTGCATAATTTACCTACAGACAATTAGTTTTCAAAACATATCATGCCAACGATTGCAACAGTCGCCCTTTGAGAAAGCATATACATATGAACAATAGTTTGTGTATGATGTGTCTGACCTGATTTTTCATGCCTTTTACAACTATCGTCTTGCCCTGTTCCGAGTTCTAATTAAGAAGCTAGATAAAAAGAAATACATACCCTGTTTTAACTTACTCTTGTATTCCAAGTCCTACTGACAATAAAAACACAAAAGCAAGTATTGAGGACTCAGTCTTATATACCTGAACCCTGCAAAAAAAAACGGGTCAGCATCTATTTGCGTGGTGATTGCCGGTCGGAGTACCAAAACATGTGACTTCGACAATGAAATTGAAAATCACAGAAATCAGAATTATTTATTAGAGCATACTATTTGCAATATTTGCACCCCAAAAAATGGGTGGCGATGGTGATCAGCTGGTTGATAACTTGAGTTGTTTCTCTCAGTTGGAACTCAGACCTGCCATGCTGAAAGCATCGGCCCACTTAAACCAGTCTTTCTAAGCTGATGACAGACAACGGACGCCAATGCTTGCGTCTATTCATCTGACAATTTACTCTGTCATAGATATATCTTGGGAGAAGGTACAAACATTATGCCTTCTTCTCGGGAGCCTGAGATTCCGAAGCAGGAGTTGCCGGCACAAGGTGGAGGGTTGCCCGAAACCGATCCATAGCCTCCCAAAGGTTCCCAGGCACCTGAGCCACCATAGCTTGTTGATAAGTCTTTCCAGCTCGTCCTTTTGACGTTCAATGCTAGCTCAATCCAATAGATAGTCTTTTTGCGCCTCTTGCCGCTTTCGTTCAAGGTATGTTGGTGGAGGTTCCTTTCTTGTGGTAGCCTGATAAATCTTAGCTTTCATAGAGAAAAGGCGAGGTTACGAATGGTGGAGACGAGGCTAAATAAATTACGGAAAGAGGGGACGGTCGCTGGTCTATGTTTCGTGTTCCATTCCGCTATGCTTTGGCCTCAGCCTTGGCGTATTCGAGAGGAACGTCTTTGCCTTCGTATGCTTTGAGAAATGGACAAACGTCTGATGGATTGGAGATAGCAATGGCTGGGAAATATATATCGCCGTCAGAATAAAACTAGTACGGAAGGGAAAATTTGCGTACATTCAAGGAATGGAATCATTGCGACAAGGCTGTTATCTTAAAGTGCCCTTTCCATTTAGGAAGCACGACCGCATTTTCAGGGTGGGTAAAAATGTGGTCAGGATCAGTATCAAGCATGATCACTTCTGATAGGTCGCGGTTTAGATACGACAGATCTTAAACGAAATGAACGTTCAAAATTATGGGCTAAGCGGAAGAAAACGGAGCGTGAAGGCGTACTTTCCATCGACGAAGCGCGTAGCTTCGCGATGTAGGCGGTACAAAAGGTACAGGTGATATCGGTCGAGCTTATCGAGTATGGGATCGACGGTCTAATGTAAGGCGTAAGAATTGTAAGGTGTCAGGGAGATATAAGCCCACGCAGGTAACCAGGTTGTGCAGTAAGCATAACGATTTCATAAAATTGAGACATAAGCGAGGAGTCTCTTGGCGGTCCACCAACCATGTTCACGCTGAGATAGTGTTTGGCAATAGAAACGGAAGGAGTACACGATGAACATACATCCCACTGTGATGTAACAAATGTTGTCGTCGGAAAGAAGGAGAGTATAAGCTTTTTGATATGGAGACGGATATGGGGGGTGGCAGCAGCTCGGACCAAGCTGGTTCGACGAAAACCTGGATTGGCCGTTTATCATAAAGAGAAAATTATCGACCCTCTAAATCTTTATATCAACTTTACTCGTCAACCGCATTTTCATCCTTCCCCACAGCGTTGATGGTGCGCCCTCAAATTTCTGGGGGTAATGCTGTGTTAAATCTTAATGACATGACATTGACAAGTCTTGTGAACAACATACCATCTTCTTCATTTTCAGCTCCTCTGCTTCCCATTCACGACTCGTATACACTGCGTTTGCGCCGAAGGCCAAAAATAGGAGTACCAACGGATCCGTGTAGTGTCCGTTCACTTGCCGTCTTGTATTCTTTTGATGACATGACTGCCGTTCGTTGAGCCTCTTGGTCCAGGGGGTGAAAAATCTCAAGTTGGGACGCTGGACATGGGCGTCGGTTCCACAGGTTTCTTTATTGGCGTCGACTCGGCTGGCCACTTGCTAGCCTCAGGCTTTGGAGGTTTCGCCTTGACTTGCGTAAGGCGGGGGTGCAGGGGGCTTCTGAGATAGACATCTCACTGACTGTATTAGAGTACGAGACGAGGTATTGACCTTGCGAGAATAGAAAACATTCTCCAGACCGTCAGGAGCCGCAGGCAAGGTCGTCAAAGGCAAGAAAGTTTGTCAAGTTTATGCTTATCCTTGTTTTTTTCCAATGATTTCCCCAAAGGTGTTGACTCCCGTTGCAACATCGACATAAATTGCACGACATTCTTCTCTCCGATGGAGCGTCAAACATTTCGATCTTAGACCTCATCAAATGGTTGTCAAGAACGGAGGATCTTGGTTTCTCTAAGTAAATAAATAACCCACAGCCTGCTTGACTTTATGGGCAAGCCAAGCCATCCAGACACCCGATGCTTGATTCAACCTGAAGAATGTAAGTCTTTCAGCCCGTTAATCTCCTAAAGATGTAAACTCTAGTATCACTTTACATTTTCCTGACAAAAGGCAGTTGTTTTCGCGAACGCTGTGCTTCTGAATGACCGAGCGTTGTATCTTCTCTCTGATTTTTCTTTCCCCCTCTTTTTTTTCTTCCAATTTCTGATACACATTTCACTCAGGGCTGTGGATTGCACCCCACAACGTACTAAAATATTCGTGACTGCAGTCAGTGGTAAAGTGCTTTCGTCCTTTTTCGTCCTTTTATTCCTGTCAAGCTCACACAATGCTTCTTGCTCCAGGATGCCATACCACCTGCGGCTTTACCATCTGCGTGAATACAACAGATTCCAATGTGGGTGGAAGACTATTTTTTGTTTTTCAACTGCAGCAAATTCACAGTGTCTTGCATATTTTTCTGCACAACGAAGATGTCAAGCGCGCCGTTTGATGTGAGTTGGGTGTCACCTTCCCACAACCCTAACCCCGCCACTGACAGTGAAATTAAGACGCCTAAGATCCGTCCCCAAAACCACGAGACTTCTGTTGTTTGCTTCCGAAATAATCTGAAGTGACACGGTCGTCGGCGCACTGGAAATTTCGTTGTGCAAAACAATATGCTGTAAAAGATCAGCATTGGAATAAACGTTTCCTCAACAATTTAAATATAAAATCCTGCAAATCGGCTGTGCGACCGTTAACGTTCGATTAAAGCCTACCTTGCCAAGTAATTCATTGACCTGAAGCCAAACTCTCACTGCTTCCTAATTTAGTCGAGTTTGCCTATACATCGACTCATCACTCGCATCAAAATCTTTTGGTGCCTTTCTGCTCCTCCTACCCTGGATTCACTTCTTGGTTCTCTCTCTCTGGCGAGTACGGTTATTAAGGGACAATTACTCCCTCTGCCTCCGCGAAACTATCGAAACGAGTTGATGACACATACCCACAGCAAACCTAATTCCCATGTAGTTTCCGCGCATTGTAACACTTTTTATGGGGCTTCCATCTGCTTGGCAAGTCGGTGTATACGTTCCCTATCTATATCTTTCCCTTTTAGGAGTTGTGATTCCCATTGAGAAACATTTACCGCAGCCAAGACAATGATAAAATTCTCGCAGACGCTCTTCCGGTCCTATGGATATTCGTTAATAACGAATTGCTCTGGACTTATCTCTTAAATTCCTATAAAACTAAGCAGTAGTTCGTCTCAAAGGCTCCCCATCATCTCTTGCCTTGGCATCCGATCTCCCTAACCACCTTTTTTTTACCTTTCGTGCCTCCCATCCATGCCTGGTGTCGACCATTTCTCCAACGGTGTTGAAAAACCTGAAGCCTTCGCTCCAATGCCTTCGATAGATACGTTCAAGGAAACCCAACATCGTAGTGTCTACTACAACCCACGCCTAGACCCAAAGAACTACCTCGAAGGTCCTCTTTCTCCTAACCCTGCTACCCGCCTCCGACAAATGCTTGCGAGACCCGGCATCGTTGTAGGTTTCAGCATTTTTTCAAAGAGGACACGATCCGATAACATATTTCAAAAGGTTGCTCCAGGTGTATGCGACGGCATCAGCGCACGATGCGCTCTCGAAGCGGGCTTTACCTGCATGTATCAAAGGTATGGCTTTCAAGATGGGTCATATATGCTTTTGGCTTAGTATTCTTCTCCTAGTGGTGCTGCGACCACTGCTTCTCGGCTTGGCCAACCAGACCTCGGGATTGCTACAATGAACGATTTCGTCCAGGTATGCTCCTTAAATAACATTTATTATAATCAAAATTTTTTTCTTGTCTTGCAACAGGCTGCTCAAATGGTCTGTAGTCTGGACCCTAGTGCTCCAGTTATCGCAGACGCCGATACTGGGTATAACCTCATATTTCATCCAAATTTAGAATGGTACCCATGTCTCACCAAAAATGTTTCTTGTAGGTTCGGTGGACCTGCTAATGTTGCTCGCACCGTGACGCAATACGCCAGAGCCGGCGTGGCAGCCCTACATATCGAAGACCAGGTCCAGACCAAACGATGTGGTCACCTGATGGGGAAGCAGGTTGTCTCACGGGAAGAATTTTTGACCAGAATTCGAGCAGCTGTCATTGCTAGGGACTCGATACCTGGGGGCTCAGATTTTGTACGAGGAGGCTTTTTTCTTATTCCAAGCTTGGCTTTTTTTACTTTTCTGACAGGTTATCATTGGCCGAACTGACTCTGCTCAAGTCCTGGGCATGGATGAAGCTATCACGCGACTAAGGCTTGCAGCTGATGCCGGCGCTGATGTCTGTTTCATCGAGGGTGTGAAAACAGAAGAGCTTCTCAGATCCACCGTAGAAGCACTTGCACCGAAGCCTGTCAGTAACTCAGCGTCGCATATTATAAGCCACGCCACTGACGCCCAATTACAGGTCCTCGTAAATGTCATTTCCGGAGGCCTCACGCCATCATTTACCTACAAAGAGGCCGAGGCGATGGGCGCCAAGATCATCAGTACGCCTTTTCTTAAAAAACTTTTCTTTTGACAACGGTTAATGTGTCCGATTAAAAGTTTTTTCATTGATCTCTTGCGTTGCTATGATGCACGCCGTCCGAGCTGCGATGCATTCACTCAAAAAGACTGGAACGGACTTCTCATCTGCCAAAGGAATGGATCCTAAGGCCTTCTTCGAAGCAATGGGTCAGTTGTTTAATAATGAAATGACAAACCTTACTACCAGGCTGATTTTATGTCTTAGGTCTCAAGGAGATCATCGATTTAGACGCGAATGCGGGTGGGTCTGCATTCCAGGAAATCTGATGCTCGCCACAAGCCTCAGTGAAGAAACACATACATGGCTCTAGCATAGATATTTCTGAATGGGGTTTTAGCAATAATCATTACAATACAATTCTTGTTTGTTCACTGGTCATTCCTTCATGCTGGTCTACTTTTATTCTCGTTTCTTTGTCAATCCCCAAGCACCCCAGGTCGTACTTGAATCGGAGCTTTCCAAGAACAACCCCCAAGAAATTGCATAATGTGCCAGGACCAAGTCAAGTTCTTCTATCTCGTCCAAGAATTCCAGCTTAGAAATTCTATCAAGGATATTAAATCAGTGCGATGCCTGGCGTGGCTAATGTCATAGGGTTACCTCTCAAGCTCTGAGGTTTCAATGTACGCTCGTCTAATTTCTTTAAGTGTGAGAGCGCGTGCGGCGGTGAAACCAGCATTTAAAAATCTGCTTCGAAGACTCTGTTCATCTGGATAAGGCTCTACGCCTGGTATGGAGATATTTCTCTCCTAGTTAAACCGTTATTACAAACACCTGATATATAAGAACGATGAGGCTATACCCTCAGATTATTGACCATGACGCGTCCAAATGAATCATTGAGACCGAACATTTCGTATACTACGCATCCTAAAACTCCAGTTGGACTTCTTTGAATAAATTTGATAAACCAGTCGAGAAGATGCGACGAGGCAGACGGAGTCATGTAGGCAAGGACGCATTCGAAGAGAAGCAGGGTAGGCAAGGAGGGATCAAGAATTGAACCCTGTGCAGCATCTATCGGAGAGGTAAGTATAGGTTCAAGTATCTCTGAAGGTGGGAGTCGAAGGTCCGCGGGAAGAAGGTGATATATTTGTGAATGCAGAGCAGTTCCGCCCTGTGCTACACCACTAAGCATAGCCGACGAACGGGCATGCAGCATGGCTCACCCAAAGAGACCTTACTAAAGTCTCCGAGACTGCTCATGAGTTCCTTGTGCTTTCGAATTGCCATGGCTTTCTTGGTCGTGATTTCTGGGAAGTCAATTTCAACAAATTTCTGCAGATTATCATTGAGAGGGCCAGCCTATTGAGGAGCGACCATTTAACTAAGAGAGTGTTTGGTGAAAGCAATATACATTTAACGTGCCGCGATGCGCCAGAATCTCGTGTCACTTCCTGAACCGAGGCTCACAATTTGACAACGTTGACCAGCAGCGGCTGAGCTCTGCAGCCATTGATCAACTAGGGTGTCTATCCCTGCAGATCTAACGTATGTGCCAACATTGATGAGTGGCGGGCGAGGAGGAAGTAAATGGGCGCGAGGAACTAGAAATTTTACAAATGGATCGTTCAAATATTGTTTTTGAGTCGCAGACAGTCTTGCTGTGGCCGCATCGTTGTCTGTTGCGCGTATTGACGCGTCCTCAGATTGTGTGGCGGAAGGAGGGAACATCTTGCTTATCAATCACTTCACTGATGCCTGCACAGGCCATGTTAACAAGTTTTTAACTTTTAACACGAAAAATATCCGCCAATGCAAGGAATCGATTGTTCTGCTAATGGACACTTTTTATAATGAATGGTCAACATTAAGAGAAATATCATAAGACCACGCTCTTTTCTCGAAAGCCTTTAAGAATGCATAACCTTTGGCGGTTTCTTCATTGACAAGAACCTTCATCGATGGACACAGGACCGCTTTGGAACTGATCAGGATACAGAGGGTTTTGGCGCGACTTATTGCCACGTTTAGGCGCCTGCGCTCCAGGAGAAACCTTGGATCAGCCGTCAAAGTATGTGGTAGGGAGAACAAACAGATGACAAAGGCCGCCTCTGAGCCTGTTTGGACAAGGCGTATTTAGTTAAGAAGAAAGGCTTTTTCCCAGCGGGAACTTACCTTGGAGGCGTTCTATGGTATCGACTGTAACTTTGCCTTGCTCAATTTGAGGACCATGCCGCAAACGCCGAAATGCCTGTCCCAAGAGGTTTTCGTCAGGTTTCACTTTGGAAAGCGCGGTTTTCACGGCTTCACGTTGGATCCGATGGGGTGTAGCCACGAAGATATCATCATCGGGGGAACACCTCTGCAATGAGGCCACTAACGCCGCCGCAAGAGCCGCTTCACTATTTACGTGAAGTTCATATGCGATATTGTCTGTGGTCGAAGACCATGTTTTCAAGCGTACAAGAGCAAGCGAAACGGGGCGATGTAAGGGCAAGCTGTTAAGGGTACCGTCTAGTTTGGTTTCTGTGCATGCTGTTTCAACCTCTGGACGGGTCAGCACCCCTTGCGGTCGCCTATACATTACATCGGAGAGCGCTGTCAGGAAATTCTGGACAGGCTCAAGGATTCTCGGTTCAATCCCAAAATCTTTGTTCCGATCACTAGCAACCAGACTCAGAGCTGCAGCCAATTGACGGGCTTGTACTTTCTGCGGTTTAAATCGGCGAGAGTATATCATTGACACAAATTCTCCCAAGTCAGGATTTAATCTTGTGCCCTGTCAGTATGAGGGCCGGATTTTCAGATTAAATTCACATACCGAAAGTTTTCCGTCAACTGAACCACGGTGTCATGAAACGGCGGAATCTCCTCATCATCTGCGGGACTTGGTGATGGATGCATTGGTTGATTACCATTCCTCAAAGATTGTGCCGTCCGTGAAAACATGAGGCAGTCTAAAACCGATCCGAAAAGCGCATTGGACTTCAACTGAGGATACTGTCCGCTCAAAATTGGTGCGAGCTGTTCCGAATCGCCAGCAATCACAATCCTTCCGTTGGGGCTGAGAGAACGTACTACAAGGGACATCGCACCCAAAGACATTTGACCGGCTTCGTCAATGATAACGCAGTCCACTTCCATTGGGTTACTTTTAGTAAAATTATAAAGCTGAATTCGATGTAAGACTAACTTCTTGGCTGAGAGGATTAAGCTTACCTGATAGATAGTGCCCAGATATATTTGAATTGAAGACCCCTCTCTTTGCGGCGGTGGGTGGCTCTGACCCCTTGTTACGGCTTCGACTTTGACATCGCGAAGCCATTGGGTTGGCAAGGAATCAATGCTGCGATAAGCATCCATAAGCCTCAATAGTTTACTCCTGCATGCTTCTATGGCTGCATAAGTGATGGCGGTTATGAAAATAATCTTGGTTTTGTTATCGCCGTGCCTACGCTGTACTTCTAGAAGGCGCAAGAGTGACAATGAAATCGTATAGGTCTTGCCAGTTCCTAGCAGATCTGATCAGAAATTTATTGATATGTTAGCAGCCTATACGCACCTGGAGGACCCCAGATGACCGACAGACGGTTGGATAGTATCCTTTGAGTAGCTCGATGTTGAGAAGCTTTCAAGACAAGTGATCCCGCAATCCCATTGTTCAAATCCTTCAAATCACGAAAAAGTTTCTGAATCCCGTTTTCGGTGTTGACATGTACTTTGGCCATATGTATACTTCCGAAGGAATTTGGATCTAAAATGAGTTGTAGAAAGGGTACATTGTGATGGACAGTTTGTTCTTCGTCGTAGTAGAGATCTTCGGTTTGGGAGCTCCAGCATAGGTCCAATTCGAAAAGTGCTGATAAAATCTTTGTAGTGTTGAAATCGACAAGGCGAGATGACAAGCGATATATGGCGCCCTCCTCGAATTGTATATCGGATGTTCCCCAAGTTCGCAAAACAATCGACGTCTCGTGGCCGCCTTTGTCTGGCAAAATGTTGCGTACGTCAGCGAGGAGAACCTCTCGCTGAACTCTAGGATTTTGCCGAAGCCAGTTGGGTTTAGTGAACCGGTTCAATGGAAAGAATAAGCCTGAGACGCCCAGATCATCAAACAAGGCCTCAGCAGGAATGCTGTCGTAACAACCTTCCAATGTTGATGAATTCGTCGTATCCAAGACCAAGAGCTTGTCATAGAATGCCATGTCTCTATCAGTCTGCGGGATTTCAACAGCCCCGGACAACAAGCGAAAGTCATGGTGTGTCTCTCCATCACCAGGTCTTCCCCTGCGATACTCAAGTATTGGCGCTTCAGGACAGCCATCGATTCGAGATCGCCATAAGTCTGTAAGCTTGGCCAGCACTTCGAACTTATGTATATGCAATTAGTATGGACATAATAGAACGAGTGCGTATTACGAACCTGTTGCATGAAGAACAACTTCCGTAAATGCGGCTCTGTACAAATGTCCAGGAATTTCGTGGAGAGCTTCCTCCCTTCGTTCACAAAAAGAGAGTGGCCAGTAGGAGATACAGCGTGGGTTCTTAGGCTTTGTAGGACAGAGTAGATGCATTGATTTCGGCGAGCGAGAAGATCCACAAGTGATACATCGCTAGCCACTTTCTTGTATGCCAAAAAAATTTGTTCATCGCTGGGGCAGTCACTTGCAGATGACAACAGTGTTGATGTGCATTCAGGCAGGTCCCAGTAACCAGGTACAGGCAGAGCAAGTTGGCGTTCAATTTCCCTTTTCAAAATTACTACACGCTGTAGCTGACCAAACTCCTTCTGCCTGTCCTCTGTTCCGAGGGTAGTGTTCTCATCTTGAAGGCTTCGAGTCTCATTATCAACACGTTTGCGCAGATCTTCGACCGTTCCTTCCATAGGAAGTTCCATACGCTCCAAGCAGGCTTGGTATTCTGCTTTAGTCCGCATTCCTTTCCCCAAAAAGGCGAGGAGAGCACCGGAAAGCACGGGCGGTTGAAAAGTAGTCTGTAGAAGAGAGGCACCCTGTGCGAGAGCACCGATACAGACGCGAATGTCATCGAGGTTAGTAGATGACAATAGAGCTGAGTTGATGATATGAGACTGGAGGAGGCTTTGTTCGCCAGTTGACCATACGTAGAACTGGGTGGTAGATGGATGTTGTAGTGCTTTGATGGCCCGTATGAGAGCTGCGAGGCGTGGGATGAGATCCTTTTCAGAGCCATAGACAAGAGATTGCTGTGGATGCGTGGTCAAACAAAAAAATGCTCCTCCCGGATCCGGGGAAGAAGGGTCATGTACGAGAGAGATTATGACTGCAATATTTTCCCGACTAGGACATGTATAATTCAGGCGCGGGATGACCTTTAGTAGATGGGCGTGTGTGAGCTAAGAACATGGCAAGGCACCTCTGAGCTTACTTGGACCATATTTTCTCTCGCTGCTTCAACCAGTGGACTCAATATTGGACCTCTTTTCATGCGCTTTCTGGGAATTGCGAGTATTTGTTTGCTCTTTTTGACGAGGGCTGGGGATCTTCCCAAGATAATATCAAGCTTACGAGGCTTCGCGAAGAGGTCATGGAGCTGCTCGATGTCTGTTAAACTTTCATTAAACGGAGCAGATACATCAGAAAGCCGCAAGAGGTCTTTCAAGACTTTCGCATCGTCTATAGAAATGTTTGGCATACTCCCTAATCCACCTTCTTTCTGGACTCGAGGTCTGCATTCGGGTTCATACTTACAACCGTGGCATAATGGATTGTAATGCCACTTGACTTGCTCGTATGGTTGGTTGAGAATTCTGGGTAGCTCCTTGAACAGAAAAGTGTCGAAAGCAGGTGCCAAAAGTGAAATGGAGATGGATTTGATATCTTCGAAGGAGGGTGTACTTGTATGGAAACCATCTTTTGGTGGCAACCAGATCCCTGCGGAATCATCAGCGTGACAAAATGGATGTCCGAGCAAATACTTCAAGCACAACGTGTAAAAGTAGATTTGGATATGGTGTGAAGTCTGTAAAAATAAATCCGCCAATGAGAAAGCTGTTCCTTGGAGGATAAAAAATAGGGCCAAGTAGACCTTGACATGTTTGGACGCTTTCGCGTCTAAAACTCTCCATCCAATAACTCCATCTTTAGTTCGCTTGATTTCAAGTAGGTCTGGTTTAGCCAAGCCAAAGTTGAACGGTTCAGTCCTCGCATGAGCAAACATTTCGGCCAACTTGGCTTGGGGTGGCCAAAGGTTCAGACCAGTTATGAAAAAATGGGTTCTATCATCAGCCTGAACATTTTCAAGCAAGCTGCTAGCTTCAAGGGGCATTGAAGGTACTTTCAAGAGCAACTGTGAACGATCGAGCCAGGAGTAGAGTGAAGTCTCCCAATCCAGCCCTCGTTTGTACTGGGCTTTAGTTAACTCAGAAGGACTTGAAGTGCTTGTGTCTGTTGCACCCTGACTTGAGCCGTTGTAGACATTGTGAATGTAAAGGTCGCAATCTAAATGCTGATAAACAGCGAGATTTGTAGCCGAGAGAGAATGTTTTCCATCCATTTCGTCTGATGAAAGGAGAGTGGCATTGTTTCAACCTTTTTTTACACGATCGAGGCCCCGGACAAGGTTGGTGGGTCCGGAATCTGACTTGATTTGGCAAAATGTGACTCGAACAACCACACACCCACAGAGCTCACTGCAACGGTCATGGCGTATCTGACTCGGTCTACCTTTCCTCCAGAAATTTGGAGTCAGATACTCAAACATATACCCAAATCTTATCAACCACAGCTCCTACACGTTTCTTCACTTTTTCATGACATTGTCATCAAGCTTCTCTTTGCTTCAATCAAGATTTACTTCATCGGTGGCCCCGAAGGGTTGAGAATGCTCAACACATTACACTCGGATTGGATGGAAGATACAGCTATAAAACTTATGTGTAAGTCTTGGGAACTACTCAATCACATAGTCCAAGAACCCCGATTTGCAAATGTGGTGAAAAGCATCACAGTTATCGCCTTCTCCGACGGCTTATCTGTCTTTGAACGTTGTGAGTTTTACTTGTTCCCTAACATAATGTGAAGATTATCCTCATTTACCTCTCTATTTTAGTGGGTGTGGCCAATTCATTAAAGGCCCTTCCGAATCTCCACACCTTTCGTTGGATTGGGAACGGTCCTTCTTTCGATGATACTGTTGCGCAGAGCCTGCCTGTGAACCTAAAGGCGCTGGAGGTACAATCGTGAGTACTCTTCTTCATTTAAGGAATTACGACTTGAGATTTTTTGTCAGGGCGCTCCCGATTTATTCTCTCATACATCTCCAGTCGATTACCACCTTGCACCTTCCTATGCCATTCTTTTTTCCAGATGATGAAGAATGTCATGATGGTCTAGTCGAGGACGATGAATTGATGCGATCATGTAACCTTATTGACGCCAGCACCGTCCTTGAAAGTTTCTCATCCGTCATTCATAGCTTGAGAATCCTCACATTACACACTCCCCAAACGCCCATCCGGGTCTACGACAGTCTGACGGAGCTGGAAATTTTCGCTACGGAAGCTCTCAAAGAGGAACTTATCGGTTTGGACCTTGTCTTCCGCCATGCGACAGCGCTTAAATCTTTGTCTTTGGTGGGATTGTTTGTACCCGATGTTTTTTCTTTCCTTCCGACCAATTCCTCTCGATCTCTACCTTGCCTTACTTCTTTTCGACTTTCTCTAGAGGCTTCTAGTGTTTACTTGGAAAACGAGTGCATCTGGGCATTGTGCGAGTTCCTCAAAGACAGACCTTTGCTGAGGAGATTGTACCTTCGACTTCCTGCCTTAAATTGGAGTCAAGTATCTCAATTACTCCCAACCATACAAGGCCTCGTTGGATTAGAGGTTTTGGGGCTACACACCGGAGAAGACCCAGTAGATGAAGAAGACATTGGATTACTTGCACAGACTTTGTCTTCTAAATTGAAAGCGCTTCACCTCGCGATCAACTGGGGTGGTGCTAATCTTTTGTCTTTGGTAAGATTTTAATCCTTTCTTTTCTGAGCGGGTTTATACTCAATCCGCTTCCTCCGCAGGTCGATGGGATCGGCCGCTTGCCCCATCTAACATTCCTTCATCTGTATGGTGTTTCCGCCCGTTTGCCCATACTGCTTGAAGATCTCGCTACTGAGGGCAAAGGACTACAGATGATTGGTCTCAATCGCGCACTATGGAATATTGATAGGGTAGGTCCAGAAATTACAATGGAGAAATGGCCCCGATGGAAAATCAAGTTCTCCGTTGAAGAAGACTTCCTCTGCGCCGATGACGCCTGGCTCTTCAAGTACAACTGACTGGTTTCATAGGCAAAAGGTACATGAGAAGCAAGTGCGATAAGCGGCCCATTCATGGGAGGTGCGGTGCGTCTTTACTGACACACTTTTCTCATCCCTTTTTTTCAGCGATGTATCTATGATGTCACTCTGGAATTAGAACAAGAAATGATTGTGTCTAAAGAACGGCCTGAGATATATATACAGCTCCATCCTTATGCTGGGAAATTTATTGGAGGCAGACTCTAAGTTAACGTTGATGAAGGGGGGTTACATCGTATTATACCAACTTATCTATGCAGTCGAATATTATGTGGAATTGATCATATAGGTTGCGTGATGTTTATTACGAAGCGATGGTTGAGGCAAATTCCTGAAGACTAACACAAGGGTCCTGATCTAAGGTAAGGTAGGGGGCACCAGGAACTGGCTACCTTATGTAATCATGTTATATAAGCGCCAAGAGCGGCAAAATATGGCTTTCGAAAAAATTAAAAAGTTTTGGCCGCCCATTTGAGTTGAAAATACTTTAAATATTTTATACATCATTGAGCTGCTGTACTATACTTTTTTTCGTGCTCATTTTTCAGCTTTTTAGCAACCTCTGGTGGCAATGTTTGATGGCCATGATATTTCCGGTTGGCCCAGGCTGCTTCCAGACCACTCAAACCTTGGCCATATGCTGGTGTAGTGTCGTTTGCGCTTTGGTGCCAGCAGCCTCACATTCGGCCTTCACTGCCATTGCCTGGGCCTGGGCAAGAACAGCATTGAAATGCTCAATGTCCGCCTCATTTTGCAGCCCAGTAAGCTTGTCTTCATCTACTTCTCCATCATCGCTGTCAGAGCCATCTGATTCATCCTCAGGTGGGTGTTCTTCATCCAGGGAAAAAAAGCCCTGCTCCAGGAAATCCTTGTCTTCAAAATCTGCATCTTCTTCATTGAAAACCTCTTCAACTGTTGGATTTTGAGGGTTTTCAGGCTTCATTAAGTTGTTAAGTCAGGCCACTGTTGCTTTGGATCATTGCCCCATAGTTTTATGTGGTCTTGACGTGGTTTTTGGCTAGATTTTCAAGGTTTTTCGTGACAGGGAGGGCTCCTTTGCTTGCACGGGTAGGTCACGTGCTACCATTATATAAGCGGCAAAATGTACTCGACCAAAATCCAAACTTTTTTCCTCCCATCCTCAATCGTGTTTGGAGAGCATTTGGGATGTTTTTCTAGGGAAAATATTCTGTGGGATATATCCAGCTTTAGTGAGCAAATTTTTGGAAAATAAAACCATAGATTTGAAGGAGTACATGTTCTCTATAATCCCTAGGTACTAAATTGCAAAAGAGTTATATGTTGTGGATGTTATTGAGCTCGCCATTGAGCATGTTTTTGGCTTACATAAGGTAGCTGGTTCCTGGTGCCCCCTACCTTAATCGCGCTCACAATTTATTTAACATGTCAAAGTGCATCATAGTAACTTAGTAGGTATGTGCAGTGACGTAGATACTAATGCCGACCCATCCTTTGGCCACCACCCATCATTTGCCCACTTGGAATATCTCACTCATCTCCCATCTGTTTGACTCAAAATTTTAACCAGTTAGTCCAGTATATACTATTAACCCATTCCAAGTGTTTTTCCTTCTTGAAATTTACTCAATGTCGAGGAAAAAAAAACCGTGTTTGTCACACTTGCCAACTAGGCCGTGTCGGACATTGAATTGAGATTATCCTGCTCAAGTCGCGTCAGGTCTCCTCTCAATTTGGGTGCTCTCTTCTCCTGATACCTAGAAATACCACTAGATCGCAAGATCATCACTCTAATGATCCCTATTACAATTCTCAGATTGATGACACACTGGCACATGTAGCAAATTAATCACCCATCTTAATTATGTTATAGTCTCTTGGATATCATTATTTAATATTCATCCTATAATATATATCGTAGTGATCACTTTCCTTTGTTGTGCCATTTGCTGTGATGCAACATTGCAAGGTGCCGGCGGAGTTGGAATGCTTACCGGTTTTGGACCGTGACATTTCGTGACTGGGCGAAAGATGGGTGGTGGTCGAAGGATGGGTTGGTGTTTAGTACTATGTACAAGTTCAACATTCAACTGGGACCACGGTAAATGCCATATAGCACGGGTGTGACAAGTGTGTGACGAGACGCCAACAAAAGTTTATTATCAATAATTAATAAACTCCGAAACAATGCTGCCAATCAATGCTGACCAAGAAATTTTACCCCCACCGCCGATCATCGGTATGACCAAGCTTCAAGCCAGTCGCTGGACCTCGCACTTTTGGAATGCCAATACCTTCTCTTATGATGCTGGATATAATACCCCTCATGAAGATACTATATTTCATTGCATAATAAACTTCCCAACCCTTAATAATTCACCATACTCAGGTTATAATCTATGACTACGTTACATAATAATTCATGCTATGCGGATCGGAAGAGGGAAAAAAACTGGAGAAGGGAGGAAGAGAAAGGAAATAATTGTAGGATCTTTCAAAGAGGAAAAGTAAGAGGAGGTCACCATTGTCGTCGTGCTTCGCCCCCGGTCCTTTCATCATCAACATGGGGGTTATTCTAAATTTAGACCATTTTTGGTCTGAGGCGGACATCGCAGATGTAATAATAATTTATCCGTATCCTTCGCAAAGACTAAGACTGATCAAAGGTCCGGGGGTCCTACAGCGTTGATCTAAGTAGTTTGGGACTTACATACCACTGTAAGTTGCTTCGAATGATTAGAAGTTATGCTTGGAGTTAGGGAGCCTATGTAAGAGATAGCGTTGCAACCATCATAGCCTTTCCCAAAAAGGCTCACTTTAGAAAATCACGGCTATAGTACATGTAAATATTTTCTTGTTCTCAGACAAAAAATTGCGAATTGGGGCTCAGACTGGTTCATTTATACATTGCAAACTGAAGGGCTGGTAACGTTGAGAATCTTGCATTCACCCAACCTCGCGATCCTCGTCCCTCGCTCTCGTTGAGCAATTCAACTGCCCGTTCCTGAGCTTAATCAATCTGATGTCGTGAATGTTATTTGCGGAATCATATTGATGACATGACGCCAATAAAGTTCCCGGAACTCTCACCACTAGATCCTTTTGCCTCGAAGGCTGTTCTTGTATAAAGAAGAGATGCAAGACTACAATTGAAACACTGCGGCCATGCAAACTCAAGATTTCAACCCAGATGGAAGGCCACTTCCTGAGGGGTGGACCCAACATTTTGAACCGACGTGAGTTCCTCCCTTGTTCTTGCTTAAGTGCGTAGGACCTCAGATGTATCCACAGGAAACAACTTTGGTATGCCTTCCATTGATCGACTGTAGCGATTCTGACTATATGTCGGTCAGGTACTATGTTCAAACCAGTGTTATGCCTCCCAAAGTATCCTTTACACATCCGGTCGACATGGTGCCAGTCAGTAGGAGGGCCTCTCCATATGCTCCAATGAACAACACTCAGATGCCTCAACCTCAACTCGCTGTTCCCCCTCGAAACCCATCGCAATCGGGCGGTGGGCTTACTTTCGCGCAACAGTTATACGCTAGCTCCGTGAGCAGCTCGTTGGGTCCTATGATTAACTCACAATCTGCAACACACCTTCCTACACCCCAACTGCCTCCGATACATATTAGACATTTACCAACGCCCTCTCCGTCCAGTTCACCGCCCCCAGGCACGGGAGTCCACTTTTCCAATGCACCCTTAAATGGGCATGGCATGCCTCCAAATTCATTGGGCTCCCAGTCATCTTATCCTTCCCATCAAACGTCACTTCATACTATGAATCGTCCTTCACCGAATTTCAATTCAACTCCATCTAGTGCACCCCCATTTTCAAATCCCCATCGGACAAATACTTTCCAAACGCCGGTTCTCTCTTCGAATGACAGCCACCCACAACGTCACAGGGCGTCTACTTACGATCAAGGAATGTCGCAGCATCCTGTCAATGTTAATCCGTCGATAGCAAGCTCTCGACCGACCCGCCATCTGGTCACAATGGCCCGTCCACCAGATCAGCAATCTTCATCTGCCTTGAGCCCATTACTCCTAGAACCCCCAGCGACTGTCCACTCAGCTCCGGCTGTTCCAAGTCCGCCGCCCTCGTCCATACTCTTTTCGCAGACTGCGGGCACAATCTCAACATCACCCCTCTCCCCTCCCCTTACATCTGTCCAATCAGCCCCTCCGACAACTTCGATGATTTCTGTTCGGTTGGGTACCACCTATGAGCCTCGGAATAGTATTTCACCCTTGGGCAGAGTAGCTGGCGGAGCTACGATCCCAATTGCTGCAGGTGTCGTTGGTGCCCTGCAGTCTGTGTTATTGACACCTGGTACTGGTGTAGATCAATTGTCTTTGCAGGCCGTTATTCAAGGGCGGCCAGATGCTGATTATCAAAAGATTACCAATGCCTTGATGAAAATGCACCAGCAGCAGCAACATCAATTTTCTTTGATGAAGCTACAAATGCAGCGACCTCCATCACCTACCATTGACTATCAAGTATTGATCTCTGAGGTACAAAAGTTGCAGTCTTTGGCTCAGGTCGCTACCGCACAGCAGCAGGAGCAGCAACCTCTCCAGGGTCAGCAGCAGCAACTGACCGCCGCACAACAGTATCAGGCATTAATTCAGCAACAGTATCAACAGCAGGCGGCAATTCAACGGCAACGACAACAAATGCGGCAGGCTCTTACCCAACAGCAGCAACAAGTCACCCAATCCCATGCCCTTCAGCAACAGCAAGCTGCAGAGGCGCAACAAAATCAAGTGTCACTCAATGCCTACGCTCGACCTCCACAACCCATACAGTTCCAACAACATGCACAGTCCGCAGCCCAGACGTATCTAGAGGTTAATAAACAATTCCAACACATCAACCATCAGTCACCACATGAGGATGGTGGATCAGGCTTATTTGACAATTTTTCCCGAACTTGTGGAAACCCTGGTGGAAACGATTCGGGTGGTTTTTCGGATTTCTTAAGTGTAAGTTTTAATCAAGATAATTCGGGTGGGTTTGATATGACTTATGTGGATGTATCTGGACAATCTAATTAAGCCGTATATTGAGATCACCCTTGTATGCCACGAACCATACACTGAACGCAACTATAAGTCTGTGACATCGGAAGCTTGCGCGATCCCGTGATGTTATGCGAGTCAATTTAACAGTCACGTCCTCTGCGCGGACTTTGTAAGTTTTCTTTTTCTGTCTGCCACTTCGAGCGTGGTACATACATAACGCGGTCATGGCGAGGGTGACTCGTCAGTCCGCGAGGCTCGTCTCCAAGTTATCAGATACAGCTACACCCATGTCCAATGCATCTCCATGCTTTAGTTCGGGACGAGAGTCCTTGGCTACAGGGGCTGAAACCCCCATTACCTCTGATATAGAGCAAGATACCAACAATAAGACACCCTCGAAAACGTTGAGAGTCAAGGCCAACTCGAAAACCAAACGTGCTGCTGAATTCGCTAGCAACGACGAGGATTCGGACCGTCACAACGCACAGGCCCCGCCAGCGAAGAGGCGCGCCGTCGCCAACCTCAGTTACGTGGCAGTTCCAAGACGTACAGCAGCTAAAGGGAAAGGCAAAGAAAAGGTCTTTACCTATCCTTGTCTTCAAAAAGTATTTTTAACAATCCGGCAGGCCTCGGTCCCACCCCCTCCTAAGAACAAAGGGACAGGGAAAGCGACAGTGATTAATACTACGCCAGCCGTCTCTGATGCAGAAGACGCATCAGACCTTGAATATGATGAAGACGAACCAATGGAAATAGATGAATCTGACGACAGTGGGTCTGAATTTAAAATCGACTCTGATGCGGAAGACGAAGAAATCATGGTTGATGCTGCTATCCGGTCATCCTTGCAGACTGCTCCAGAGAACATTGCAGGTCCTTCGTCCAGAAAGGTGGCAGGTCTAAACGCTGCTTCGTTACGTGCTGCTGTTGCTGCTGAACGTCGATTGGCACGTATGAACGCGGAAATCGAGTTTGAGTTTGAAACCCCTTGGGCTTCCCAAAGTCATGGATTTACTTCTTCTGAAGAGGAACCTTTGGCGACATCTTCCAAGGGAAAAGGCAAGGTAGTTGTGTCTACCCCGACGAAGAAAGTTACTCCCCTCTCTGACAACTCGAAGAGCATTATGACGATGTCCGAGCTTCGTGCAGCTCAGAGGGAAGCGCGTTCGGCATTTTTGTCGGCTCGTCGGGCAAACAAGAAGGAAGAAAGGGCCTTGGTAACTAAGCTAGGCCGAAGATTGACACATGCAAGTTCACTAACTCAACTGATCTGTAACTCCAATTTATAACTATCTGACTGCTTCCTGTCAGGCTGAGAAAACTAGTCTTGCGTTACATAGGAATCATCCCGAACTGAAGGACGTATGGGGAAACCTTGAAGACAAGATAGCTATAGCTACACCCCAGAAAGCCGAACAACCTACGAACCTCAAGTTGACTCTGCTCCCCTTCCAGCAAGAAAGCTTGTTCTGGATGCGAAAGCAAGAAAAGGGTATCTGGCACGGTGGGATGCTTGCAGTAAGCCATCAGCTCTGACAAAAATGCTCTTGTTGATTTTCTTTTTTTGGCAGGATGAGATGGGGTATGACTAGTTTGCCTGAAAATGTGCTATTTTTCTGATAATTCTCCTTGCCTTTAGAATGGGCAAGACGATCCAAATCATAGCTATGTTCGTCTCAGATGGCGCAAAGCCAAATCTCGTTGTTGCGTGGGTTGCTTATCTATCTATCTCCCTACGGCATATACCAAATTTGCTTTTCTAGTCCTACGGTCGCCGTCATGCAATGGAGAAATGAGCTCAATGCGCATACTGATGGCTTGAAAGTTCTTGTTTGGCATGGGAGTTCGCGGGAATCAGACGTTCAAGCATTGAAGAAATATGATGTGGTAAGTGACCCTGTTCAAATTCGGGCGACGGAATTAAGATAGTTGATGTAGGTCCTAACCACCTATGCAATTCTTGAAAGGTAAAAATACATCACATATTCAATTGGAAAGATCTGACATAAGACCATTTAGTTGTTTCCGGAAACAACAGAGTGGATTCAAGCGGAAGGGGATGATCGTCAAGGAAAAGTCACCCGTGCACCAGATCCATTGGAATAGGATTGTGGTATGCCCAGCAGTTTATCACGCAGCTTTCTACGTATGTTAATGCTTGAATAGCTCGATGAAGCACATAATATAAAAGAGCGTTCCACGAACACTGCCAAAGCCGCTTTTGAACTCAAGGCTGATTACCGCTGGTGCCTCTCTGGTACACCTCTTCAGAATCGTGTCGGAGAACTGTATAGTCTCGTCCGGTTCTTAGGAGGTGATCCATTCTCATACTATTTTTGTAAGACGTTCTCTTACATCAAAATTACTCGCGACTCAACTCCTTGCTTTTTCAGGTAAATTATGCGATTGCAAGTCTTTGCATTGGACTTTCACGGACAAAAAGTCATGTGATGGTACACTACCTTCCTTTTTTTGTTATGCTCTTCCCTTATCTCAATTCTTGTGAGCAGATTGCGGTCATAGCCCTATGCAACATGTTTGTCTATCCATCTACCATAAGACCCGATGGACATACTGATTATACCGAGTTTCTTCTAGACTTGCTTCTGGAACAATGAAATCTTAACACCTATTCAAAAGAACGGAATGCAAGGACCCGGTCGAGACGCCTTCAAGAAACTCAAAATCCTCTTAGATAGAATGATGCTTCGCAGGACCAAGGTAAGACCACCATATCTTCTTGTACTGTGGACAATTGGAATTTATTTATCTCTGTATTCGTAGCTGCAAAAGGCGGATGACTTGGGATTGCCACCTCGTACCGTTATCGTTCGGAGGGATTATTTTAGCCCTGAAGAGAAGGAACTTTATCTCTCTTTGTTCTCAGATGCCAAGCGGCAGTTCAATACTTATCTGGATCAAGGCACGGTCCTCAATAGTGAGTTTTACTGTTTACTCTGTGTATTCCATTCTTAACCAATGTGCTCCCTCAGACTACTCCAACATATTTAGCTTGTGAGTACTCCACTATTCCTAACGTCGCTGTTATTTGACAACGACTTAAAAGACTTACCCGGATGAGACAAATGGCTTGCCATCCGGATCTTGTTCTTCGGAGCAAGACTAATGCTTCTCAGTTCGTTCAAGATGCTTCAGAAGCGACTGTGTGTCGACTTTGTAATGATATCGCAGAAGACGCCATTCAGTCCAAGTGCAGGCACATCTTTGACCGTGAATGTATCAAACAGTATCTGGAATCTGCCTTGGAAACCAACGTAGGTTTTGAGCTCCTTTGCCTTCCTACTATATTGAACATGATTGTTGTCTTTTAGCCAGCTTGTCCTGTCTGTCATTTAGCCTTAACCATAGATCTGGAAGCCCCTGGTCTAGAGCTTGAAGAAAATCTCACAAATTCCCGTCAAGGGATCCTTGGACGCCTCAATCTTGACAGTTGGCGATCGTCTTCGAAGATTGAGGCGTTAGTGGAAGAACTCAGCAATCTCCGTTTACAGGATGCTACCACCAAGAGTCTAGTGTTCAGCCAGTTCGTCAACTTTCTGGACCTCATTGCTTACAGATTACAAAAAGCCGGTTTTAATGTATGTTACTCGTTTTATGAGTTAACTAATATTTGAAGGCTTACTGTATCGATTGCCAGGTTTGCCGTTTGGAAGGAAGGATGTCACCCCAAGCTCGCGACGCCACCATCAAACACTTCAGTACGTTTGAACCCCGCTGCTTGCTCTGATTTCAGCACTGACTCACTATCATTACAGTGAACAACGTTGATGTGACAGTCTTCCTTGTCAGCTTGAAAGCTGGAGGTGTTGCTCTCAATTTGACGGAAGCATCCCGTGTATACCTCATGGACAGTTGGTGGAATCCTGCAGTAAGTACGCTCCTAGCACTGTGTGCACGTTTTTGATGACGAGTTCACTTGCAGGTTGAATATCGTATGCTTCCTTGTTTCATCTAAGGATGGGCCAAATCTGAACTTATTAACAGAGGCCATGGATCGTATTCATCGACTTGGTCAACGACGACCTGTACAAGCTATCAAACTTGTCGTGGAGAACAGCATTGAGAGCCGTATTGTTCAGGTAAGTCATATATACCCTTAATCATAAGTACCCGTGGCTAATTGTGGGCCCATAGCTTCAAGAGAAGAAAAGTGCAATGGTTGATGCTACTTTGTCCGCAGACGACTCGGTATGACTTTCATGCTCATTATCTTACATGAAGTCTTGTCGCTCATCATTGTTGGAACAGGCCATGGGCAGGCTGACACCAGAAGATGTATGTTCGACTACTTGCGTCCATGTCTAATGCACAACTGATTCCTGACTTATCATGTCTTCTTTCTTTCAGCTTGGTTTCTTGTTCAGAGTGAGTCTTGAACCCTTTTCTCTTATTCACTCCTGGCTGATGAACACATTAGTTATGATCATATTATATGCCCTAGTATACCAGATGTAAGTTTTTGGGAACTAGGATCTATTGTGTGCAACCTATGACACCTTGTGTAAAATCTGTGTTATTACTGTCAATGTATATCTTGAGATAGGCAAAAAAAGAAGTAAAGATGCTCACTTGTATCATCATGAGAACAGAAAGAGGTTGGCAGGAAGCAGCCCCTCCTGCACTTTCTGGGGATGATGCTGAGATATAAAGTTAATAATAAACCTGTGACTGTTCCCTAGGGAGAATTGACACTTCAGGTGGCTCAGGATTAAAAGCTGTTTTTAATTTGGGTCCCCCAGCAAATTCAATATTTTAAATATAATACTTCATATAAAATAATTTTTAATTTATATTATTGAACAAGCTGCAGAATGTTAGGGCATGCTCCGCTTTGTCCGACATTTCCTCCAATATCTCTCCATCACCTCTGTATATTCCTCCTCATTGTTGCTAGTCCAAGACGGAGTGCACTCGCGGCTCCGATACTGGAGTCCGATGATCACGTGACATAGCATTCCTATCACTGTTTCACATTCTCCATATTTTTTCATCATTTTATTATCTTTCATCATTTTATTATTTTGACTCTGATTTCTTGGTATATAGACATGCATCCCACCTTAGCAGGGTTTTATCCTTTTCTTTTAGCATCCCCTGCTAGGTGCGCTTTCCTGTCGTATTTATGTTTATATATATGTTTAGGATTCCTGTTAGGGCAACTGCGGGACGACTTAGTCGAGATCTAGCAGGGGATCCTAAACATATATAAAAACATAAATACAACAGGAAGCGCACCTAGCAGGGGATCCTAAAAGAAAAGGATAAGGCCCTGCTAAGGTGGGATGCATGTCTATATACCAAAAATCAGAGTCAAAATAATAAAATGATGAAAAAGATGGGGAATGGTGAAAAGGTGATGAGAATGCTACGTCACGTGACTATCGGACTCCGGTATCGGAGCCGCGAGTGAACTCTGTCTTGGACTAGCGACGATGAGGAGAAATATACAGAGGTGATGGAGAAATATCGGAGGAGACGTCGGACGATGCGGAGTGTCCCCTAACAATCCCCTGCTAGATCTTGACTAAGTTGTTCCGCAGTTGCCCTAACACAGAAGGAATATATATTTAAAATGTTCAAAACTATAAAACTCCTTTCTAGCAAAATGAAAATTTTAACCGAAAGGGTGTTCTACACAACACTAAGTATTTGAATTGCCAGACTCACAGCAAGAATTTAAAATTCAGGAAATTCCTATACACAGGTTAACATATAAAATATGTAGTGATAATAATAATAATAATACACTGTGTGGACCCTCTCAGGATCTGCGGGACAATGGAAAAAGGGGGGAGAGAGTGAAAGAAAAATCTTCTATAACATATGGGACAAAGGCCTGGGAATTTCTTCTATTTTCTAACCATCAAGTAAGCACCCGGAAATATTGGTCATAATATGACTAATATTTTAGTCAGCAGTTCCCACCTTCTTCCTCCCATAGTAAGGTATGCTTCATACGTTCCGGTACTGTTTATGTAATTGTGACAAATTTGTGACCTGCCAATCCCAGAACCGCAAATTTGTTGCACTTGTTCGAAACGATGCAGTCGGATTAGCGAACTTGTTAAGGAATCATAATAATTTGATAATAATGAAAGAAAATGCTCTAACTTTCTTTAAAAGAGTCAAGACATTATGGTATTATTTACAATTTTGCCTTCTCTAAATCCTTTAAAAGGGAGGCCGGAATAACACAGTGACCTCTATACTTTTTAGCTGCCCACGCTGCTTGACAGCCATGGAGGCCCTTGCGATATGCATCCATGAATCGCAGAGAGCGTGTTGCAAGAGTTTTAGAGGCCAGATGTGCAGACGCGTCGGATATCATTTTCGTAATTAGATAACTTTGGTTGCCAATTCCGATGGGGCACGCTCAAAAGCGTGTTTTTTCAAAATCTGCTCCCAACAAAGTGTTGTAAATGCAAATATCTATCTTTTCTTGGAAATATAATTTAAATTTAGGCCAATTGGGCATTGCCCCACGGGAAATACAGTTTTTTTGGTGATTTTGTCACGCTTTGCTTACATAAACAGTACCGGAACGTATGAAGCATATCTTAACACACTGAGTGCTTATAATTCGCTTTTTTTGGCCTTTTATTGTTGTTTTGACTGCTCACCCCTGTCTTGGGTTCCTAAATGGAGGGATGGTGGAAAGATAATTATACAGACTGGAATGAGCAAGTGGGAGGATAGGAACATGAGCAGATGGGTGGATGGGTAAATAGAGAGACAGATTTAGTGTTTGAAAGTCCATGTTAGGGCAACTGCGGCTGTGACTTAGTCAAGATCTAGCAGGGGATCCTAAACATATATATAAACATAAAATACGACAGGAAAGCGCACCTAGCAGGGGATCTAGTGATGCCAAACGTTTGGTTCTGAACTGATGCAAGAACCAAGAACCGAAAGAACCGAACTGTCGGTTCAGGTTCAGTCTGGTTCAGTCCATGGTTATTGGGCTGTCAGTTCAGTTCTCAGTTCTACAATTTCCAAAATTTTGAGAACTGGGTTCAAACCAGTTCAAACCAAACTTTCTGCTGATATTGTTTTTGTAATTTTATGTGTAGAACTACTGTATAGAAATTGTTAATACCTCACGGCAATCCATCAAAAATCGGAGTTTAAAATCATTGATCAGCGGCATCAGCCGTTTTTCAAACCTTATTACTTTTTCGACATCAACACGACATCTGCCTGCGTGACTTGCCATTCAAGATGGAGTCCGACACTCCTGCCCTCAACGCCGATGGGACGCTGAAAGATGTGTCCAAACTCGACTTCTTCAACTCCCCTTCTGACCAGTGCCCACTCACAACAACCAATCAACATTCTGACAGTGGTGGGAGTGAGGGCTCAGACCCGATGCCTCACGGGTTCAAGGGCAAACAAACCGCTGACAAATTGGCTGGTAAGCGTGTTCGGAAGGCATCTAGCAAAGCACGAGCTCAGAAAGGCAGTTTTTTGAGAAAAACTTTACTGGTGAGCCGTTTTCAGCATTTTTCCTTCATAACTAACATTTATTGTTGCTTCTAGTGCATTCACCAACCCCATCTGGGTCTAATAAGTTCTTTTCTAAGAACTTTGTAGGTAAGGCTTTCAATTTTCCTTAAATTACTCAAACTGACATATATCTTTACTTTAAGTTGGCTCACCCAGTACTTCCATAGCTTAATCTGTATTTATTCTGTAAAATGTATTAACATCACTTTTAGGTACATCTGTTCTACTGAAAGCAACGGAAAACACGCGGCATTGTCTGCGGGTGCACCAAACAATGCCAAACAAGTGCACACAACACGAACACTCGAATTAGAAGGCACGGATGACAACACGAACAACACAATGGCTCGCAAATGTGCGGCATCATCCGCAAACACGATCAATGCCCCCAAACAAGTGCACACAACTGTCGAACATGACATAGAAGGCACGGATGCAGAAGAATCAACAGCCCCCGATAACAATCCCACTGACTACATGAGTGATGTTGATGATGAAAAGGATGATGATCCAATTGCTGAATGAGAAAATGAAAGAAACCTTCCAGAAGGTTTATAAGGTATGTTCTCATTGCTTAGTATATGATCTAACTATTCAACTATTTATTATTCAGGCCCCTCAAAAGCACTGACATAGAGGAAATGACCCATGCACTCAAGATATTGATGGAAAGACCCTTTATGGCCATACATGTAATGTTTGCATGTAAGTGATACATTTCAGTCTTGGTGTTTAATTTTAATGGTTGATTTCTTCAGGGAAAATAAAGCACCTAACACTTTTATGACTGGAGGTAATTCTTTGTTACGAAAGCATATATCTTGGTATGTGTTATCTTTTCTATTTACCCTTTTGCTTCATGTTTTTTAATCAGTAATTGGGAAACCCATGGAGAGAAATATCTCAGAAAGTGCAAGAACCTGAAGATTGAGCCAAACCCTATATGCTTACCTCAAACAGATGACAACAAATCTCAAAACAAACCTAATCAGCAGACCAATCTTCAGGATTATGTCACCCCCATTCTGAAATGGACAAAAGAAGGTCTTATCGAGCATATTCTCGAGTTTGTGGTCCAAGATGATCAGGTAATATCATTTATTTGTAGTCTCTATAGAATTATTACTAAGATTTTAATATCAAGTCTTTTATGGTTGTTGACAAGGGTCCTTTCTGTCAACTCCTTCAGTACCAGCGTCCATCTACCAAAGATAATGATATTCCTCACCGAAAAAAACTACATGATGAAGTAGTTGAAAAGGCCAAAGTTGCTATTCAACGCTTAATGGAACATCTTGGGGTATGGTTTATAATATTCTTTTTGTTATATTACCCTTATTTTTGTGTTTAGACCATACCTAGTTAAATCTCCATTACATTTGATGCATGGACTTCGAAATCATATGATCCATATCTGGTAGTAACAGCTCACTATATTGCTGCTCTGTCTAGTCAACCTTTCGATTGGGAGCTTAAGTCCCGATTACTAGGTTTTCAGGAAATGGAAGGGAATCATGGTGGTGCTAATCTTGCAGCAACTACACTGCAAGTTCTTGATCAATATGGCATCCAAGATAAAGTAAGGTTTTCTCCCACTTCTTTTGAATTTGTAATAATTTTTACTTTACCATAGATTGGATGGGCAACATCTGATAATGCATCTGCTAATGATAAAGCTATGTGCTTCCTCCAACATGTCCTTGACCAGCCTTTAGCTGGCACTTGGACTGCTCGACAGCATCAAATAAGGTTAGTTTAAATTCTTTCCTTGTCTCTGGATACTAATATAATTTAGATGTATGGAGCATACTGTTTACCTTGCTGCGAAAGCCTTTATTGAAGAAATCAGCCCTCGTTCACCTAAAAACAAAGATAGTACAGATACCATTGAAGATGAAGATGATGACTGGACAGTTGATTTGACTTATCTTGAGGAGCTTTTAGATGATGAAGAGGTTGATGAAGCTATTGAGTATCTTCCAGGTGATGTTCTTGGAAAAGTTCTTGCATTGGTTAATCAGGTATTTTGGTTATTCTCTTTATTATTATTAATGGTTGCTAATTTATTTTTTAGATCCAACTCTCTCCACAAGCCAGGGTATATTTTGGCATAGTCTGTGAAGAAGAAGGATTGCCTCCTCTTGAACTAATCAAGTGGATTCGAACACAATGGGGCTCAATGTTTGACCTTATTGAGTGATTTATTCAGAATAAATCAGTTTGTGATATTTTCTAGTTTTATTTTATGATCTAATTGTGTTATTTAGGCTATCAATAATTTTTGTCTGGTTGCAGATGTCTCTAACAAGGTTCCAAAGCTTAACAAGAAGAAATATGCGGATTATCAACTGACAGCTGACAAGTGGAACTTACTTGAGCTCATAAAAGAAGTTCTTCATGTATGTTTATGATTTTATTTTATAAATCTTTATTTATTCTCTCTTAGCATCCTCGATCTGTTCAATCAGAATTTTCCTCCGAAACTGAGCCTACTCTCTAGAAAACCCTTCCAATCTTGGAATGTCTTCAAGTGAATTGGGAAACACTAGCTAAGCAGAAAGAATTTGCACCTGTTAAATCTGCCATTGGGAAAGATTTGGAAAAGCTTAGGAAATGGTATATGACCATTGATGAGAGCAATACTTATTTTATTTGTTTGGGTGAGTGATTATATTTAATGTTATCAGTCTATATACTTACATGAGCTAGCCTTACAACCTTCCATTAAGCTTGCATATTGTAAGCAGATGTGGGACACCAAATATTATGACACTGGCTATGATGCACTCAAAAATACTGTATGTTCACATGTTTTTGTATTTAAAACCATACTAATTGTATTCAGTTTAATGACTATTATAAACCACCAAAAAAGAAGGTTTCAAGGGATGGATCCACATCTTCAGTTAATGGTTCTTCTGTCTCTTTTCATAAAGAGTATTCATTCTAACTTAGTCTTACCAGCTGGTTCTTACTCTAAGAGTTACGCCTCAGCTTGGATACAAGCTAGTATTCGATCTCAAGTAGAGGATCAACAAGCTGCTTCAGATCCACAGAAAGAGTTACATGATTATCTTGAAAGTCCATTAGAAGAAACATCTAATCCAGTTTGCTGGTGGGGAGTAAGTTCTTATTTTATTTTCTTTAGCATTTACTCATTAATATTATAGTATCACTCAAAACAATATCCTACTTTATCTCGTATAGCCAGGGATTATTTGGCAACTCAAGGATCTTCAGTGGCATTTGAAAGATCATTTTCAGGCAGTGGTCAGACAGATACTATCAATCGTAACCGTACTGATCCAGTGCTCTTTGGGTATACTCAAATACTCAAAAATGCATATATAACTGATCTTCTCAGTGCGGCTGTAGAGGCAAAGGGTCATGAACCTTCAGATTGGATAGATGTTGACATCTAGTAGTATAGAACTACATTTTTTAATATACTGGAATTTATTAAAAAAATTTGACTTTTAAAAAATCAGTTCAGTTCAGGAAAAAATTAATCAGTTCAGTTCTCAGTTCGGCAAAAAATGCTACTGAACTGAACTGAACTGAACTTTGGCATCACTAAGGGGATCCTAAAAGAAAAGGATAAAACCCTGCTAAGGTGGGATGCATGTCTATATACCAAAAATTGGAGTTGAAATAATAAAATGATGAAAGATAATAAAATGATGAAAAAGATGGAGAATGGTGAAAAGGTGATAGGAATGCTACATCATGTGACCATCAGACTCTCTGGTATTGGAGCTGCGAGTGCACTCCATCTTGGGCTAGCAACGATGAGGAGGAATGTACAGAGGTGACAGAGAAATATATGGAGGAAACATCAGACGAAGTGGAGTGTTCCCTAACAGTCCAGCTTTCCTTTGAAACCAGGGTCTGAGAACAACAATTTTTTTGGTCCTATGATTGGAACATGATAAAGAAACATGAGGATGGGAAGATTTGCAGATGGGCAGGGTGGATATTCAGTTGGGAAGAGGGAACATGGGGAGAGAGTGGATAGGGATTGTCATGGGTAAAAAATATAGATTGTGCTGGGTGGTAGAGATTTTGTACCCTTTAAAACCTGTAAGGCATGGTCAGGGATATAAAAAATTGCCATTTTCAGGCTAAATAAAATTCTAATTTAAAGCATGATTCAACACCTAAAATTAAAATACTTGAGAATTCTGTTTTAACAAGGGAAATATTGCAAACCCCCAATAAATTAGAAAAACCATACCCCAACTCATACCTGTGGGCATGTGCAAGGGTTTCCTTGGGCTTGAGTATGGGTATGGGTTGGCCTGAAAAACACCATGACAATCCTCAAGAGTGGATGTCCAGACAGGTTGCTGGACAGAGGGGGAGATGTGTATGGACATTTGGGTAGACAAGTTGATGTTGAGATGTGTAGATCGGTAGACAGTGGATGGACAAATCAGTGGATTATAGAAACATATATGATGGTCAACAATGACAGTAACCTCAGTCTCTGAATAAAGGACTGAGAAATAAATGACATGAAAGAACAAAGACTATATACAAATGAATAGCTGGAGAGTAATATGTTGGTAATTGGGATCTGAGATCCCTGTGATGTTGCCTTTGATGTGCTCCATTTCTTTATTTGTTATCTTATTGCCACCACCTATATCACATTGTATTTTCCTCATGATGCAACATAACAGCCTCATCTGATATCTGTTAAGCTCGGATTTCAGATGGAGATGTTGGGTCCAAAGTCGTGCGAGGTGTTGGCTTCAACTTGTAGGTTGCGCTGCTCTCTTGATGGATGCCTCAAATTTCAGAGGTCCAGACGGAGTAGGAGAGTCCGGAGTCGAGCTGAGAAGAAGCTTAAGAAAGGCGAGAGTGAGTTAAGAGAAGTAGGATGCTAAGTTGATATTCAAACTAGCGAAATACATACAACAAACTGGAGTATTTATACAGAGGAAAAACATAAACATATGAGGAGTTAACTTGGAGAGAATACGGTAGTAGAATGAACATATAATGAAGTGACTTGTACTCTGAAGGGTGCCAAAGGATGCCGACTGAAATCCTCGCAAGTCCTTGTGGTGACCGAGACCCATGACCTCGAGAACTGGTGTGTGTGCGATATGATTGGCCTGGAACATGGAGCGTGTGTGGAGCATGGTGGGACTCTGGTTGTGCTGCAGTAGATAGCACATGGTGCTGGTTGGTAATGACAATGATAGGAATGCAGGTTTTGTTGGTGGTATTGGAGTGGAGGAAGTATTCCGACGGAGCTCCAATATAAGTCTGATGAGGGTGGCTAGTGGTAATGGTGGCACTGAACAATGGTGGGTCGGCCATCATCAGAGATCCGTTGGAGCTGTCCTTTGATTGTTCTTCAGAAAGAATGTGACCGAGCACAGACCATGACAATATCACAAGATTTAATAGGAGTGATAAGTATAATAGAGTTTGTTAGCCAATATATATTCATATCCAGGTATCTGGGAATGAGGTGCTTCTGGGTGTTGATATACTATACTATAAGTATTAACCTCAGTCTCTGAATAAAGGGCTAAATGAAAGAAAGAAGACTATGCTGTATGATATCAAATAATTCAGCCACAATTTGATTTTTTTTTGTTTGTATTTCCTGAAAAAAAAGAAGTCTGACCTGTGATCCCTGTCACATTTTTTGTATGTATAGACATTTGTGTGATTCTGATGACATCCACCTGTTATCTTTTAGCTGTTACGACTTCGACCGATTCAGTCTTTTCAGACGTGATCGGATACAGTCAGTATCTGATAATGCCCAAGCATCTGTCCAAGGAGCTAGCTGAGCCCATGAATATCAACTGGAAGACGTCCAGTCAAGTATCCACAGGTTTGAGAATGGATAAATGCCAATCAAGCACTATCGTTATTAACAAGTATTAAAGACAAGCTAAAGAGTACAAGTAATTTAGCTACAGTTTATATACTAATGTCCATGTGTTGTCCTCAAGGTAAACACATGTAAAGCGTGTGTCCAA
>Ga0193743_1000464_pt1 | contig 32183 bp, 32 predicted proteins | sample L2c2metaG_FD_143038 | JGI IMG/M metagenome (GOLD analysis project Ga0193743, IMG submission 143038) | Soil microbial communities from a riparian zone of the East river system, Colorado, United States - L2c2 | ecosystem: Environmental > Terrestrial > Soil > Riparian zone | place: USA: East River...
ATCTGCTGGGATCAGTCCTCTGGGAGATCCTTTTCTGATGTTAGGGCAACTGCGGATGACTTAGTCGAGATCTAGGAGGGGATCCTAAACATATATATAAACATAAATATGACAGGAAAGCGCACCTAGCAGGGGATCCTAAAAGAAAAGGATAAAACCCTGCTAAGGTGGGATGCATGTCTATATACTAAAAATCAGAGTCGAAATAATAAAATGATGAAAAAGATGGAGAATGGTGAAACAGTGATATGAATGCTATGTCACGTGATCATCAGACTCCGGTGTCGGAGCCGCGAGTGCACTCCGTCTTGGACTAGCGACGATGAGGAGGAATATACAGAGGTGACGGAGAAATATTGGAGGAGACGTCAGATGATGCGGAGTGTCCCCTAACAGCAGGGGATCCTAAACAATATATACACATAAAATATGACAGGAAAGCGCACCTAGCAGGGGATCCTAAAAGAAAAGGATAAAGCTCTGCTAAGGTGGGGTGCATGTCTATATACCAAAAATTGGAGTGGAAATAATAAAATGATGAAAAAGATGAAGAATGGTGAAAAAGTGATAGGAATGCAAAAGGTAGCTATGTCATGTGACCATTGGACTCTGCTATCAGAGCCGTGAGTGCACTCCATCTTGAGCTAGCAACAATGAGGAGGAATGTATGGAGGTGACGGAGCATTATCAGAAGAAACATCGGACGAAGCAGAGCGTCCCCTAACAAGTAGAGTATGATCTAGTAAAGTCAGTGCCTGCCAGTGGGGTAGCTTTTTGTTACAATTTTTAATCCTTCCTCTTTTTCTTTGATTTCACTGATTATGATCTTGATCTTATCTCTTGATCTTATCTCTTGATCATATCTTGATCATATCTTATCTTCTGATCACATGCTTCAGACATGTGGCTTTCACCTGCCATTCATATCTGATGCTGCGCATCTCATGCATACAGCATGTTTTACTTATGTTTTACACATGTTCACCTTGCTGCCTACATGCCTACTATAGTATTTAAACCTAGCATAGATGATCATACTCTTTAGACAATCTTTAATAATGTTAGCCATCTGCTTTATCCTCTGCGCTCTCAAACCTTTAGACAATACTTGAACTTAACTGGTTAAGTACTCTGAAGGCTCAGTTTGCCTTTAAGGACCCAGATGCAAGGAACCAACTGTTTACAATCATGACTGTAAAGTCTGAATTGTTTGAAGTCATAATACTTTTCATTTAACTCTTGATCAACATCATCTTTCCTGGACTCTTCAGCAGCAGATTGGATGTCTCTAGATTAGGGAAATGCAAGGGTTGCAGCAACCCATACAGGTCATGGGTACAGGTGCGGGTCATATTTTCCTGACCTGTAACAAAAAACATGATGTTTGGGCCAGAACTGAGAAATGGCCAATTTTGTGAAATTCATCAAAATTGGCTCATTTCTTGGTCATTTTGGCTGTTTTTGGACTCATTTTGATGGGTAAACCCGCAGGGTCACAGGTATGGGTGTGGGTTGGCTCCGAGATACCCATGCATTTCCCTACTCTAGATTACTATGATGATAGAAACACATATCTGAAGAATTAGAATTGCAGCCTGGCTGCTTGTGCATTCCCAGTAGTGGATTGTCCACTGGCCCTTTTTTGTATTTGCACGCAGTAGTTGTGTCATCCAACATAGAGATTCACTGGATTTATTGAATGGCAAACACAGTATCGTAGTGATTGACAAATTCGAGCTTAAACGGAAACTACCTTCTCCGTCCCTTGCCTTTTTTGCCGCCTGCCTTTCCAAGCTTGACGGCGTCGCCTTTCTTAGCTCGAACCCCTTCCCTGCTTTTCGACTTTTGTCCAAAATCGCTATCAAATGTCTTCCCGAAACGAGCTGATACCTTGCCCTTCTTCGATGGCTTGGAGTCCTTCCGCTCGGGTGCACCTATTTTCGCCGGTCGGGCAGCTTTCTTTGCGGAGCGAATGGCAGCGCTGAGCGACTTGTTGTCTCCCAGTTCTTTATCGTCCTCCATTGTCATCTTCCGTCGTTTGGCCTTCCGGGACAGGCCAGAAAGTTTACTGCGACTTGGCTAAGCAGATGTGTCAATGTCGCAAGTCGAGTAAAAAGCAATATCATGGCTACCTTATCGTTGGCCACGACGGACTTCTTTCTATCATTCGCTTTCCCTCCACCTTCGTGCAGAATTTTACTCAAATCTACAACGATTATATAAAATTAGTGTTCTGAAACTGAAAGTTTTGGAAGAACCTTCTGCCTTTTGTTTCTCTTTGCTCGTCTGGAACCACGTTCGCGCAGGCCTCGAAAATATTTCTGCTTCATGTTCAATCATGTTTTGACCTTTCTTCAACTCCATCTCTGCTTGTCGTATCTGAATACGTATGATAAGTTACGAAAATTGGATCAATGAAAGGATTTGACATGCATGTTTTTCTTCTTTCTCTTCTTTGAGTATCCCTGCCACTTCCTCAGTTAATCCTGCCAGTTTCTCTACACAGCTCTGCAAAATCTCCGTCGGCACGATACGATGTCGCACTTGGCCTTCTCCAGAGCTGTGTTTAATTGCAGCTTTGAGCATTTTTCGATCGGCTTCTCCAACGAGGGTTACAGATCTTGCTAATCATGAGTTTCAGGCAAGTATTTTAATTTCTATATCTGCTTACCGTCCTCGTCTACCCGCACGGGCAGTTCTTCCAACACGATGCAGATATTGAGCCAATTGGGTAGGCATGTCATAATTAATAACAGTCTCAACGCCTTTGATATCTAAACCTCGCGAGGCCAGGTCTGTTGCCATCAGATAATCCACGATACCCTCGCGGAATGCATGCAGAGCCTTCAAACGCTTTTGTAGATTCCAGTAAGATTCAAATTGCCCCATTGTGGGAAAGCAGAAACGAACCTGTTCTTGTGTCAAATCACCATGCAATTCCTCGCATTTCATTCCCAGTAAACTGAAAAGTATCCGCATTTGATGAGCAAGTTTCTTGCTGCGAAGGAATATGATGACTTTATTTTTGAAGGTTCTCTTGCAAAGAGCAGCCAGAATAGAAGGTCGTTCGTTCTCTTTTCCTGCTCGTACGCGTACAAACTCTTGCACGAGTCCACTGGCAGTACTCCGTTTGGGATCCACGAATAGTCTAACAGGTTTATTCAAAGACATTTTGACCAACTCATCAACTGAATCGGTCATTGTAGCAGAGAAAAGCATAGTTTGACGCGAGGTCGGACATGACTTGATGATTTCTGCTAGCTCATCAGCGAACCCGTCAGACAGCATTCTGTCCGCCTCATCCAATACCAGAACATCCACAGCATCGAGAGTGAAGGAAGGAGAATTGCGAATATGATCAATTAAACGACCTGGTGTGGCGATGACAATATCTGGTCGCGTTCGTAATGATGCTTCTTGGGATTTCAAGGACAAACCGCCTACACAGAGATATATGAAAAAGAAAAACATCGATGGAAAAGAACATACCAACAAGAAGGGCAAGTCTGATATCTGTGAGGGTTGCTAGTTTAGTACCGACTTCGAAACACTGAACGCCAAGTTCTCTAGTCGGAACAAGAACAACACATCTCGTCGCAGCAGCTTTCTTCCCTTTTTCCCGATATAAAAGACGTTCAAGCATCGGAATCATGAACGCTGCTGTTTTTCCAGAACCAGTGACAGCATTTCCGACGATGTCTTTCCCTATTAGAGCGACAGGTACTGTAGCCGCTTGGATCGGTGTTGGTGTCGTGAAGCCCAGTGTAGCTATTGCCTTCAGTAAGGGTCGGGAGAGATTCATAGATAGGAAAGAGTCATGAAATTCCGTTGGCCCGCTTTCTGAGTCGAAAAAGGCCAATTTACGGTCTTTTTCTGCTTGCGTTTCGGTTTCCGAGTCGGATTCATCGTCTGAAGATTGATCATCAATTTCCTCAGTATTGAAGTTCCCCTCGCTCTCTTCATCCCCGTCTTGACTCGCCTCTTCATCAGAAGTTGCTAGAGGGTCTTCCTCATCTAATGAGTCTTCGCTTCCATCTTCCTCTTCTCCGTCCAGGTCCGTTTCTCCACTCTCTCTGCCGTCAATGTCACTTTCTGCTTCTTCAACGTCTTCGAGATCGCGTTTCCTTTTTGTGCTCAAGCGTCGGCGAGCAATAATTTCGTCTACAGAGATTGGGTCCTTCGAATTTATTATTATTTTAACTGACGAGCCGAAAACAGATGGACGTACTGGTTTACTACCCGTCTTTACGAGGTCCTCTATTCCTAAAGATTTGTTCATAAATTCTGAATAAGGGTCCCCTGAGAGATCAAACACAAAGTCTAGGTCGAGTTTTGCATCATCTATTGACTCCTTTTTGGAGGTAGAAGGGATGGTTGAATCTTCCACATCAGAGTCTATTGTCATAATATAGTCAGACATTTTAGCCGTAAAGACTCGAATGATATGTCCTCGCAAACCTTGACTGACAATGAACAAAAAAAAAAGAAAAGAAAAGCAATCATGTGACCAGAATAATCCGGCCCGACACCTGTACAATCTCGGAGTACTGACCTCTATTGAACTTCAAGTTCTCTTCATTGAATCGTTCTGGCACTGTATTGTCCTTGAGGACAAACAGTTCTTATCCACATTAGACATGGCTATCCTCGAAAACAGTGGCGATTATGATCTTATGCAGCTCTGGGCAATCATCACAGAACTTGGGGAGCAGCTCAGCCAAAACCGAAGCATGTCAGTGTCCTTGGGGGGTTTAGGGGGAAAGATCAAGGTTTTTATAGTAACCTATTCATATGAATACTGAAGAGAACGTGAAATTTATGGATAGAACCAAGCTCTTAACTGTCAGACAGGTTTTGTTCTTCGTCGGTGAGTACTGCTGTAATACCGCGTTAGATCCAATTTTGACATCGACTTATTATAGTTTCAATCTTGACAAAAGCAAGGGTAAGAAGTGACTGTTGTATATTGGCGCGCGCTTGTTGAAGATTTATGGTGCAGAGGAATATGAAGCTGAGGTGGAAAATATGAATGCAGTCATTGCGGCGGAAAATCAAAGTCTGCAACACGACAACAAACAACTAAACGCTCTTATTAAAGAGTATGAACAAACGCTGGAAACTCTCATGAGTTGAGAATATCAATTTTATGTCCTCGCTACATGTTTAACCTATTCCTAACAGCTACTTTCCGAAATCGTGCAGTACGTGAATGTTTATTATTAACAGCCCTATCCTAACTATGTTTTGCAGAAAGATGTTCAAGAAAGAGAACTATCTTTGATTCGCGAATATGAAGCCAAGCTTCTCGCAAGAGAAGAGGAGAATTCCAAGAAGGACCTCGATACCACCACAGCAATCTCCCATTCGCTTGTCCACCTCTCCTACTTGCTGCGGCAAGTTTTGCGGTCCCAAAATGGAGAAGGCACAGAATCACCCGTAACCAGGATGGATGACGATGAGAATCGTGAACCCTGGACGGTGTCTGCGGCATCTGATTATGCATTAGAGCGAGATATCGAACTTGCACGACTAGAGAAAGAGAACGAGGAGTTGCGGAGGCTCATGGGTCTATTGCCATTTCAGCATCGAAAAGATAGTGGTTCAGAATATGGTGCTGCATTCGAAGCACCACCTCCAATGCGCCTTCCAAGCATGCAGAAGGTAAGCTCGTCGGGTGGTGGTGGGAAGTCAGCACAACAGTACGAGATTTTTAAGCGGACAAGATCTCCTGGTTAACGTATAGCAGCAGTCTAGAATAATAGGTACGTCCAATTAAGGTTCTACTGAAGAACACACCAGGTCAACTCAAACTGTCCTTCCTTCCAGGAATTACTGTTTATACAACTCGCTCCTCTGCATCCACAAGTTTATTGCCCGATGTATTGACGTTGACACTTGGACCTGGCACGCAGAATTAGCCTACAAATTATCACTCAGGAGAACCAGCTCACAAGTTCGCACATGTATTATTTATTGTAATGTAGTATACCAATTTGCATCATATAAATAAGGATCGAGGAGTTACAATTGTCAGGGTTTCAAGACGAAATCTGTGAATTATATCAATCAAAACGATAAAATGAGTATATTTATTTGAAATTGTTACGTCAAAAGGTCATTCTTGTACTAGTCAGACTGGTGGCGTAAAGTTTTCAACCTCCAATTATCAAGTTTGTGCGTTGCTCCAGCTCAATCTCGAGTCCGGAGAGGCAAAGGTCAGTAAATTAGTGTCGTGGCCGCACCCAGTGTAAATCATGGTAGTTTAGATTACTAAAATATGGTCTTCTCTATTTATTCTTGCCGTCTTTTCTAACGACCGCCGTCTCACAGCCCCTCTCCCATTCAGCCTCACCGAACGACCTCGCTCAAAAATCACTATTTGCCGCTCGTAGCAGCGCTGTTGTTGATGATAAAAGAGGCATGAAATTGACCAAGAATCCAGATAGCACGAATACAACAAATTTCCATTCTCAACCAAAACCAAATGATAAGGGAAAGGAACCTATTCGTGGGGACAGTGCTCTCTCCCCTTTCGGTATGAGCAATCCGAATCCAACCGTTCAATTGCTGCGAGTAACCAAAGATTTCACAGGGAGAGACACGTCTTATTACAGCGGCGCTACGTCATATTCCTCTTACAACAGCAGCCGACCATCGTCAAACGAAGGATTCGCAAACGGGCGAAGTAAATTGAGAGGAAGTATTGTCGCTGCCTCCGACGCCCTCAATTTTAAATTTGGGCGGCCTAAACCTTCCATTCGACAACCTCCAAGGCCAATCATCCTGCCAGGCGTCTTAGAAATTAGTGCTCCACGTCAGGATGAAGAAGTCGAAGAGCGCAATCGTCTTCGAGAGATGGCTGCACAGGCCATTGGTCTTGGACCTTTTATAATATCACAAGGCAGCGAATCTCGCGACGAAAGCACTACGGACGACGAAAATGAAAATCGACTTCTTGCCTCAGATAATAACGATATTCGACGCTTAGCATACCCACGTAATTCGGAATCTACCCCAAATTTTGCGGCAAGGTCACCACATGATTCTAGCCTCTCCGAAACGATGCCAGCACAACCATCGGCTGGAAGACTCCGCTCAGGCTCGATGTTAGTACATAGTCCAACCACGATGACGGCAATCACCTCCATCCCCTCATTTCCCTCAACCTTGTCAGCTTTGACCTCATTCAGGCAATCAGGCGGCGGGTATCCAAAATATTACCCCCCGTCATCGTTGCGTATATTCGCCCTCTCAAAAAATTGGAAGAGCCGTTTCTTAGTTTTGTCATCGCCTGCAACGCCAGTAACGCGAGGACAAACCCCAGCTGTTTCTTATCTGCATTTATTCAAGTCTTCTAGTCCAGATGAGAGAGAACTGGAAAGACTCGAAATTAATGAAGGGAGCGTCGTTTTCGTTGCAGAGGAAGAAGTAGGTGGACGGCGACATGTCATTAAAATTGGAGGCGCAGACGTTGGGGCTATGAAGAAGGAATACATTCATGAGGAGGGTGGTTATACGATGTGGCTTTTGCAAATCACTGATCAAGCAGAAGCTCAACAATGGATTACCAACATTAAGAATGCCATTCTTGGTCAGAGGTAATGGTTCTTCCAGTTACACCAAAAGCTATTTGCTGAATTACATTGATAGGACTGTTCGTGCTGGCTTAATTCCTGCACATACACTAGGGAAAAATGAACCTCGTGGTGACATGGACGTCATGCTCTCAATTCGTGCTCAAGCAGTAGTTACATCACCGATTTCAAAGCCCCATTCAACGCAAAGTACAAGCCCCCAAAATGCTTCTCAAGATCGACATTACGCTTCATCGATTTCTTCTCTTTCTGCAACGTCCCAGAGGACAGACCCAAAAGCTGCTAGCTCCAATGGACCTGTATCAGCATTGAAGGGTTTATTTACAACATCTGCTCGACCACGTTCTGGATCGCGAGCGACTTCAGTCGACTTTGAAAGGCCACAAGAACGAGAAGCTAAAGATGAATCGTTCACTAGCATGCGAAACCTCTTAGGTATTTTGCGGCCAAATTCACCAGATATGCAGACAGTTTCCGCGCCTGTTGTGCGAACAAACAATCTCCCTTCCTCTGGTCGCATAGATCAAATCGATCGTCGCATCGATCGTCGCATCGATCGTAAGATCCTGACGGAGCGGCAACCTACCCAGTGGGCAACAGCAGACCAACCACCAGTCAATAGAGACAGAGCCACCCGTACCTTATCTCTCGGTGCCCTTTCTTTGCAGCCACCTCCCCGCAAACGCCGGACAGCAACCCGTCCAGCCAGCGAGCTTAGTAGCCCCGACTCCTCTGGCGTAGGCAAGCAACCAAGCGTCGTTGCGGTGCAAGGTGACTTATCAGTGCCAGGTTCTAAATCATCCATAGACACACCCGAAACGGAACTTCCACATACTCCAAACCAGTTGTCTTTATTTCGTTTTGATACCCCGGAGCAGAAATCCCGAGCCCCATCACTTCGATCCGTGTCGACCGTCAACTCCAGTGACCTTACACCAAGCATTGAAAAGCCCAGTTTGAGTACAAAGAGGAGCTCAGGACCAAAACGTTGGTCAAGGCAGGGTAATTTGCCAAATCGGTTGACACCACCTAGCGAGCCTCCTCCGGCGATACCTGGTACCCATCCAACACTGGGCCTTCATCCTTACGCGGCAGAGCGAGCACCTAGTCCCACACCCTCTCGTAGCAGCCAAAAGAGTGTTGTTTCCACTTTACCGTCTTTTTCGAAGAGAGAATCCGGTTCTTCTGCTAGAAGTGTTAATTCATATGATGCTGCACGATCAAACAGCACCGCCACCGGTGCTTCTTCTAGTACTAATGGCGCTATCTCTGTCCGCTCAAAAGCGAGTCATAGGAGTTCTATGCCCCCCCCTCGACCTCCCCCGACGGTTGCCCTTCCACCAGCTCCAGTTCAGGAGCCCCAAGATACCCCCACACCGTCGGAAGCAGTTCTATCCCCATCCAAGTCGTCGTTTCGCAACTCTGTCGCGCAACGTGCATTTAGACTTTCAACAACAGCTCCTAAACCCCCACCATCAACTAACCTTCCTCCTCGTCCTGATGAACCCAAACACAAAACTCATCGCCGTTCTTCGAGCGGCGGTTACAGCATACATGGACATTCCACAAAGCTTGAATCCATTCCTGGCTCGCCAATACCTCCCTCTAAAAGTATCAGTCCCTTTCCACCACCTGCTGGACCTTTACCACCTACACCTTTTACTTTGTTACCTTCTCCCCAGCTACCACCGGCCAAACAACCATCGTCTATCAAACAACGCCTAAGAATGCTTAGTGCACCGCTACCTTCTGCAAGCCAATCGCAAAACATGCCTAACCGACTTCAACGACTCACGACAATCGTAGCTTCGCCAGTGATCTCTCCTCCTGCTACACCCATCGCCGAGAAGATTACCTTGTTCCAAAATGACCCGAGTTTCCTGCAAATGCACACGCCTACCTTGCCATCTCAATCGCTGAATCCGAGCCTGTTTCCGCCACCGTCTGAGGAAAGTGCGGGAATTACATCACTGTCTCCTCCTCCTCGACGCGGGTCCAAACAATTGCTAGAAATGGAACTGGAGAGTCCAAAACGCATAGCTGTACCCGATGAGACACTGCTGACAGTCGGAGGAGAGCCCAGGCACCTCTCATTGTCGCGTCCTGGTTCTATGATGTCGATAAATATCTCTCCCTATTGGCAGGCACACGAGACGGATAGTGACAGCAGTCCCTTGGGTATGACCCCAACTGATGAACTACTAGAGGAATTACCGGAGGAACTATCAGAGGAGAAGTCTATCGTTGAGCCTCAACATCTATCACTCTCAAGACCAGGTTCAGTCCTCTCGTTAGGACCCATGGCTTCATAGTAGATAAATTTCAGACCCGTCGTTAACTTCTGGTAGCTTCGTACTTTGTTTACTGTTCACTGGACTTATTATATGCAGCTAACTTTTTTTCCCTGAAAGTTGATGGCTGCGCGCTTGCTTGGTTTAATTATTTAGAGTCAGGCACTCGAGATGTCGATGGTTGTGTTCGAGCTATTTAACGTCTGGCATTATAAGTTTACTTCTGCTTGCAGAATTAGGTATTTGGCGGTTCAGTCGCTGAACAACACAGGAGGCTTGAAACAAGTTGACTACCATACACTGATACAGACAGGAACCTGGGTATAATAATTACTTGGATTTTTTTCTTCTATGTTTTGTCACCCAAGATTCCTGTGTACATCATTAATATTCTAATGGCATGGAGCAATTCTCTGCATTACAGACGTGGCTATAAAATACATGGCATTCGGAAGAAAGGAGAAAATTATAAATCAAGAAAAACTGTTTTCCACATCAGCGCTGTCTTCACCTTGCTCGAGGTTAGCAAACTGAAAGAGAGACAGAGTCAGCAAGAATATAGATCAGACTGCTCAGATATTAACAAACTTACGGTCAAGAATGCAGCAGGTCGGTGTTCCTCCGCCCAAAATAGAAGAGGAGTGTCAAGTGTCATAGCGTAGCTGAGACTAGGAGACCATAATTGTGTCAAACCAATTCCATAATTCCAAACCCGTCCCTCAGGCACAAGGGTCATCCCAAGAATTCGGTCTGAAAGAAGAAGTTGAACACGTTCTGACATGTTGGGGTTAAATCCCTATCGAGCAGGTTAAACACCTGTCTGGACTGTCAAGCTTCAGGAACTTACGGCAGGGTTTACAGATGTATCTTGATTCTTTCTTCCCCACTCGAATCCGGGAACTGTCAGTGAATGAGCCGAGAGCGACACGGATCCCGGCGTGAATGAAGCTGTGAGGCAAATGGAAGACGATCCCCATTCAGGATGATCTGCCATCAACTTGGCTTGTGCTGTGACATCAGTTGGTGAAAGGTGGGCAATCTCAAGTGCTTGAGTTTTGATCCAGCCGAGAGGCTCGAGGTCTTTTAGAAGGAAATCGTCTTTTGGAAGTTGAGCTGGAAGTTCGACACTATTATTGCTACCTCGTTGCGGTACCCAAGAAATGGCCTGAAGGGCATGCGATCAGTGCTTGATGGAACGTTCATAATAGATAACAGACCTTGATTTCTTTGACTTGTTTATTGTCTGGTGGAGAAATACCGTATAAAAATGCTGCCACCTGGGTCCTAAGGTCCGCGGCAGTGATAAATGCTCGGAGAATGTTCTTAGGCAAGACGTATGTAAAGGACGCTGCATCATCTTTAACATCGTCGTTGGAGACGTAGATGTGTTGGAGTCGGAGGGGCAGATGAGTGGCTGAGATAGCACGGACGCGCCAATCAGACTTGCTACTGAAAACCTGCTGTTCATAGTTTGTGGCTGGAGTGCCGATAAGTATACGAAGAACGTAAATAACGAGGAGAGCCTACTTGTGACGGTCTGAATGGTATCTCCATGGACGTTTGTCGTTTGCCTAAAAGTTGCAAGTTTAGTTTACGCTTGAAAGAGCATCTGATTACACCTACGTTTGTACGGCTGTGATCTGGCCTTGGGCTTCAGTGCTCTTTTCTAGCTCAGCCATTTGTTGTCGTTGAACCGATGGAGCTGCTATTTCCTGGCCGAGAATGATATCCCGCACTTCGCTGACAGTAAGTGAGGCAATGTTGACGCTGTTGCGCTTGCCGAAGTCCTGAACACGAAAGGTAAGATAAATTGAAGGAGTGATTGGCAACTGAACAAACAGCAAGGATTAGTTCTTTCATGGCAACTTCAACTTTGATCCATTCCTCATCACTTAGAGTTGGCCAGACAAAGTGAGGTTCAGTGATCGTCGATTTGTCCGGATGTAAGATGAGTTTAGCTTTTTCATTGTTGACGTGCAGTCCACGCAGAAGCAAGATCAATCTCGAAAAGGCCGTGTAACTTGAGATGGATTTCAGCCAGTCGTCTATTGACATCCTACTTTAGAAAACGAAGAAATATGTAAAATAGACATAGCTCTTACCGTAAAGGCTGAAAAGGACCATTTGCGGTTGTGTCGCCCTCTAATGGAAAAATTAACAAATGAAAACTGGGCTGCTAAATCAAATATAAACATACCAGGATCAGATCACCAAATTTCTCCATCTTCATGCAAGCTTGGAAAGGGAGTTGCAACTCGCTGCCCTTGATGACGATGTTTGGGAAATCAAGCAGATGGACCTCAAGGGGATCTAGATGGCCATGAACAATCACTTATTTTACATAAATATCATGAACTTACCCAACATTCCCTTCCGGGTGACAATAACCTGTTTTGGCTGCTCCTCAACGGGAAGTGAGCGGACGAGGGCGGCAACTTCTTCGGCAGTTTTCCACTTGGCCAATTGACCAAGCCGTTTCTGTCCAGCCCAAACGCTAGTGTGGATGATCTTCAAGAACAATTGTCCTGATCGAGGGTTAAAGATAAAAATGGCACCATCTACAGGGATGATAGAGTGATGATAAATATCGGCATAAGAAGTGAGCAGCGGAACGTACTGATGGGCTTTGTTGTCAAATTTCCTTCGAATGTCTTGTGGCTGACATGAAAATGTCAGCAGGGGAAAGGAATAATAAAGTAGGGACTTACATCGTTACACGATATACATTGGTGTCGTCAACAAACCCTGTTAGAAAGTTCAAGTTTAGAAGATGACGGATAGAGCAAACAAGAAGCGCTGACAGATAATTTGGTTTGAGAACAATTCTGAATAGTTCTGTGGGCCAATTCGTTAGTGACGACTTTTTAGGATAGGAGTACTGATTATATACTTGGCTGTTCAAATAAGGCTCAGTCGGCTCAGATGAGTATAATTGCAATCCCTTGCGAATGCGTTCCCGAAGTACATGACAGGCAGGATTGGCTTTCATGATCTTGGCCATGGCTTGCTGGATCAACGGTTTCATACCTGGGAACCAGTTGCCGTAGGCCGACCACAAGTTGTAGGCCAGGTCCATGCCGATCATCACACCAGTCGGGGATGGGTAGATACTCATGGAATCTGACACCTATCATCAAATTCAGAATTGTTCACAGTACTAAGGTGCGGGTGGCTCACATAATCAAGGAACTTCGCCCGGGTGTAACGTTCGATATCATGGGTATCGAAATCACCCCATCTCAATTGAACATCGATCCAGTACTTGTTGCTAGTGGTTCCTTCTAACACGTCCTTAACCTGATAGGATGACACTATAAGCTAATACATTCGGGAAAGTTGTTCATTGTACTTACGTCGGTGACCAGGGAGGGCCGAGATATATTCCACTGAGCAAAACGTTAATATCGTCAGTAGTGACGAGAAAAGATATTACCTTGTAAGCTGAAAAGAGTAGAATGTCTGCGCAAGAGGAATTCATCTTGTAACTCTTGCGAGGATGAATGGTTTCCTTTTGGACAGTCTCGATTTGCAGGGGTTCAAGTTCCTGATCGAAAACTTGGCACTAATAAATGTCAGCAAGAGAAACTATATATTTCCAGAAAAGAGATCATACAAGATCCATTACAACGCTTTCGTGAACTAAACACTGGTCAGAATGTGATGGAGGAGGATCATAATATTCACTCACTCTTCTGCCACAAATGTGCCCGGAAAATCTGGATCAAGCTGATTTTAAGTGTTGGAATTTTGCCGTGCCTAATCGATGAGTATAAGCCAAAGTAATTAGTTGGTCCATGGGATAAACTTACATGAAGATACCCGTTAGATCAAGTTGCACTTGGAAACCAACATAGACGTTTGCACGATTTATGGTCGGACTCCACCAGAGAGTGAAACGACGATTTGGAATTTGGTTAAGACCAGATCGTTGAGCATTAGTCAGCTTCTTGTAGCGCATGGACTCTTCGAATCCAGAGGCCTTTTCCCAAAACAATCCTGAAAGAATTCAGTCCAAGTCAAGCTATAGTCCAAGCCAAACATACCTTCCCAAGTGGGGAAATAAGTGCCTTTGAACAAGGTGTGCTCAAGGATGCCCTCAACACCACCGAGAGCCGCGATGACATCCACACGATAATTATTGAGTTGCCACAGTTTACCATCGTGGCGTTGAGAGGTCCACCAGAATGGATTACTATTAGTGCAACCTCAGTAATCATCTACAAGTAAAGTTGTTTCTAAACCTACTGTTTCAACAATTGGTACTGTTTCCAATCAGTGCGCACGCGCCAACCACGATCATAGGCCAAACTGGGCAAGGTCTCTCAACGGAAATTGTAGAAAACAGTACTTGGTACTTACGTATGTCTGTCCTTTTGGAACAAGGTGTTAATTCGAGGGATACCTCTGTCCCAACTGTCTTCGAGATCTTCAAGGGTAAGGCGCCGATTTTGAGCGTTTGCCTCTTTCCTCTTCATCGAGTACTCTGACCAAACGCGAGCCGAATCTAAGAATTCAGCTTCCCAGGGCTGAAGATAACGATACAGGTTGGGAATAAGCTGATCTTCTTCATGTGTCATACCAGCACGGAAGTGGGTAACTAAGAAAAAAGGATGAATAACGTTAAACACAACAATGTAGTGCACCGCTAACCTGCGACGTCCGTTTGCTTCGACCACCGAAGGTCACTCTGGGGGATTAAGACGTGACCCATAGATAACATGCCCAAACCACCAAGTTCCTGTTAGTAAACCATGAATCAGTTTTAGTACCATCAACGCTTGTGAATAGATTTACCTTGGGCGTATAAAAGACCACTGGTGGGAAACGTGAAGGCATCTTACTATTTAACCCAATCTTTACACGTGTCTGAATTTTGTTCTCAGCTTTGACGAGCGAGTCTAGAAGTTCGTTGGTGTGAATCACAGCTTCACGATAGTATGTCATGAGACCAATGAGAGCGGTATTCCACTTGTTGACAATTTTGGAGAACGTAGTGGACCCAGAACTCATCAAGACCTGTCGAATTCGGTTGTTGAACTGCTGAACACCTGAACTAACGTTTGAAAACATCTTGTGATTAATATTTAAAGACATACCGTCATCAGAAACTCTTAAAAATGCTTGAGCAGTCCTCTCTTTCGTTTGTTCATTAGTCAAATTCCATACCGCATCCTTCAAGGAAAACTGTTCTCCAGACATTGTACGAATCTTGGGCAAGATACGGATCTCAAACCCGCACATCGAGAATAGAAGCTGAGGGTTGTTTTGAGAGTAGACGCTGACGAATGTATCCTCCCATTCAATTGTCGTGAGAGATCTTGGCAAACTTTGTTTAACGTTCCAGAAAACTGCACGGCCGAGATTGACATCATGTTTGATCAATCTCATCCGACAATCTCGAGGCCAGCATCGTTTATTATTATAGCCGATAACGTTGTTGTTGGTAGGATCAGGATTGGCAGAAAGGTAGCGTTGTATGAGGTCACGAGCTTCATCGGCTGTAAATCGGAATAAAATGTGTAAACGGTCAACGTAACGGGAGTACAAGCGAATGGGGTGACGGGTCTCTGTCGCAGAATCTCGGTATTGCAAGAAATTGTTGGGCATTTGAGGAGGCCCGGCCATTTCGCTTGCGCGTTGCAAACCCAGGATGAGCAGATCGAGGACTAGGCCGTAGTATTGGAAAACGAATGCTGAGAATTGTAGACCACGAATAAGACCGAATGCGTTCGTATGCGCCATATCTATGGAACTTAATTAGCCTAGCACTAAGTATGACCATAGATAAGGGTATATTTACCCTTGTAGGTCAAAACTGAGAATGAACCGTATGTTAGAAGCGAATGGGCGCTATACAAAGAAAAAAACTGACCAGTATTGTTCTTGGCAGTAATATAGTCGGCCAAATTGTGATCAAGAATAAGGCGCAACAAACGATTAAGCAGAGTCAAATCGATCTTCTCATAAACCTTCGAAAGCACAGTCTCCATGAGAACATTGCACTCTCCCTCACTAGTCTCCCAAATATCGGTCAGATTATTGATGCCTTGACACCACTGGAGAAAGAGTTAAGTAAAGCACAGTAGTAATAAACTGCTGATGGGTACCTTGTAGACAAGGAGAGGCGGCGGCTCAGTGTCCTGACAAAAAAACTCTAAGAGATGGTGTTCAATGATACACAATAGCACTTACAGCGGGCTTGATCCAAGCAGGGAATAATCCACGTTTATCGGCTCTATAAATGAGAGATTAGAGGATAACGTAAACCATAAAGAAAGAAATATGTACTCGAAGAAGAGGAACTGGTCAAGATACTAGGATGCATAACGGTTAGCTTCCTATACATCTGAATAACCCGAATTTGACTTACAGCATCCGTGATCTTTTCGACTGGTTCGATATCATAACAAGGGATCAACTTGTCGTAAGTATCGAAGAATTCGATGCCGGCCTCCTTGAAGGCACGTTGAGTCAAAAGCAGACGTTTGATACGGGAAAGGCCTATTCAGGAAAATCATTAGATAAAATTAGGATTATTGGACAAGACTGCTAACATTCATGGGGATTATCGTAAGCCTGTTCAATTAGGGCAAGCTCCTCTCTCTGCGATTGATTAAGTCGGCCTGTGAAAAATGAATTAGATCCATTTCACATTCAGGGCGAAATCGAATGGACCTTTGACGGAGTAGGCTTCCTTCAGCTTCTCTAAAGCAAGGACCAAGAGCTTGGTATCATGCTTATATGAAAGTGGTCTTAAGAGGCTCAAACCGTAAGCTACTCTTCGAGGAAAATCGAAAATAAAACATACGGGAAAGGAATTGGTGCAAACTTCCGACTCTCAAGCCAGTGAACGGTTGCGGTGTAAATGGCAACAGCTTCTTCGGCGCTAATGTAGGGACCATCCTTCAAGTAGCCGTGCTGTCTCTCTTGCTCGGCTTTGAGATATAACCCTTTTGAAATTATCGATGAGGTTAATAGACCTTGTGGAAAGGTGTTTGCATGCTCACGGGTAAGACGTCCAAGGTTCTTTTTCACCACCGCCTTATCGACAGTGGCACCCCGACGAATACGTTCACGATTGTAGTGGGCAACCCTGGATATAATTAATAACTGAAAGTACATACAATTTAGGACGCTTACGAGCACCACCAGTCAGCCTTGCTCTTGATATATCTAAGGATGATATTTTCAATAGCCGTGGGCATGCCGGGCACCTTCCACGGAACTAGAGGACTGATCAAAGAAGGAAAGTAACGGTCGGAAGGAAAACAACTCACTGTTTGCTTTCCAACATCTCCACGCTTCAGATAGATGCTGTAAGATTGTTTTGGCCTTATTTTGCTTGATGGACTCGGGCATCATATCTAGGATATCGTGCATGACGGCTGCACGAAGCTCGAGATCGTAGTGGGATTCAACACGTTGCTTTGTAACCGTTTTGGCAATCCCTTTACTGTTCCTACCTTCGAACTGTCGAGCGAGCAAATTACCCAACCTGTATAAGCATCAGTTAAACATTTAACAAAGAGAAATATCAGGGCCTAACCATCTTTCCAACAGAGGAACGATTCCACGCATGAAGAATAACCACACACGCCAACCTGGAGCCCAAAATCCACAGCCAGGACCCTTGCCAACAGGGCCTGTGTTGAACCGGTAGTAGATCAGGTGCTTCAAATCCTTGGTCATGCGCACTTGCCTCATGAGCTATTCGTGATGAATGAGGATGGGATGAATATAGAGGAAATACTTTACAAACCTTGTACTTGTAACGGTACATTCCCGTAAGTGCACCAATATGCGCAAAAATATACTGCAACGCATCTGCGAGCTGGAAAGCGTCGACATTTCCAAGACGAAATTGCACATGGGCATCGACGACGAGCTTGGTGAGCCTGAGAATTTCGCGGCACAAGTGGAACGCGTTCCCGAAACGAGACTTTTTACGCTCCTTTGTAGTCAAGGTCCTGAAGGGCTGCAGTTAGAGGGGCTTTCGGAAAACAATCTTTCGACGTACTTAACAGGCTTCAGGTTCATGTTGTAATCAAGATGCAGATAGTTCAAGTTCTACGGAATATAGGTCAGATAGATAACACACATGAGGATAAAACTGAGGAACCTTGCGATGGATTAAAAGATTCAACATGTTATAGCCCTGTCTGCAAACCTGGAGACCGGCTTCAACCCAGTCCAACTTGGTTGTCTGGAAGAACTTTGTAGCTTTGAGTTGACGGAAGAGGTTCTTCTTGGACATAGCCTTCTCCGGTCGTGTCCGTAGTTCGTTAAGAACGAAGCACTTGAGAAGCTTTTGGTACGAAACACGAACTTTGACTGGCTGATTAGGAGGACAATGCTCGAGATACCAATTCTTCACTAGAGGGATATCCTGTGCTCTCCTCATGCGGCCCGAACGACGGCCATAAGGCTCAGGCGCCCACCAGAGCGCAATGCCGTCGGCAGTAAGATCGTTTTCGAGATCCTTGTCTTCCAGAAAAGGTTCAACGGTGGGAGGCAAGACAAAATCGTCGTCGTCGGCACCATTTGGCCCAAAAACGCTATCCTCGTGAGAGGCTGGGGGAGCGATCTTTGCCATTTGTCCACGCAAGGAAATTGGGTTGATAAGTGGGTCAAAGTAGAAAGCGGGTAGGTCAGGATCGTCAGTGCGAATGTAGACGTTCTTGGGATAATGGTAAGGCGAGATACGAACAGAGCGGGGAAGGGAGTTGTAAAGATGGGGGAAGGCAACCTTGTACTCGGTCCTGATCTGTTGGCGAATTATGACTTTGTTGATATCATTAAACTCGTTCCAATCCTCATCAAAAGTGTCCATGTCACGGTATAACGGCTCGAACTTTGGCCCTCCCGGAATTGCCATATTGAGTGCCTTTGCGGTGAAAAAGGCCCTTTTGTCGAAAAGGTAGCTCGTATTGGGGTCGGGCTGGTCAGAAAGAAGTGTTCGACCGAGACGATATAAGTTGGCCATCACGGGCAAAGATAGATTCCAAAATTTGTAAGAGGGTCCATTCACAGAGGGCGTGTCGATAAGTGGCTTTGGGTCGTAGAACCAATCAATGATAGCTGAATCTTCCTCTGAGTCTAGGTCAAGTTGGATGGCTTCTAAAGGGTCTACGTCCAAAACGTTGTCACCATAGTCCAGAGGAGGCTCTTCATCGTCAAAAGGTGGGAAGCGCATGCGCTTGAAGTGTCTTCGATCCCTTTTCTCCCTCCGCATGGCCAACCACATAGTGCTCCACTGCGCATGATACACAGGCTCGATAACCCGCGGAATTTCATTGACAAACGTGATGGCACCCGTGATATGATACAGCACAGGAACCTCGCGAACTTGCTCCCAAGGATATGGAATGTTTTCGAGCAATTTCATGACGGCATGGGGGACATACTTCAAAGCGCCAAGATGAACACGTTTGTCGTTTCTGAACTTCCTGTTGCTCATGTCACCGTGATCCTTGATGATTTTGCGCACATGCTCGGGAGGAAGATCCTGAAGGAAAATTGGAAATTGCGCGCGATAAATCAGACATAACATAACGCACTTGTTTGCCCATGTCAACGTATCCACCCTTGCGCTTTTCACCATATCTTTTTTTTTGCATTTGAACCCATTTCTGCGACTTGAGGGTGATAGCTATAAAATGTTCAGTTCAGTTCAGACTCTTTAACAACGAGATAACAATATGAAATACCCTCTGGCGGCATACGTGAGCCAGATGCTTCACGCGTAGAAGCCATACCGGGAGGGGGCCTGAACCCAGGCGGCGGTGAAGGTAAAAAGCTCATCCTGTAACGTTGATGGTGTTGAGGAAAGAAAGTTGGCGGATGAGGTAAGCAAATTTTGTTTGTGCACGGACTAGTAATATTTTTCACGGTAATTATAAACAGAAGTCCTTTACGCGTATACGTTAAGAATTATTGAAAGCAGCTTTACTCCCTGACAACTCTGCCCCAAGTCTATATCCTGTCACCTATAATCTAGGTTAGTAGGTCTATCCATATTACACTCATTTGGCATAATACCTTATCCCAGTCCATCTTCTGACGCGTAAGTGGTAACGCCCGTCTCAACCCCTTAAACGTCTTCTCCTTCATCTCTTGATATGTCTCGTTCAACGAAATCTGGTATTTTCTCTCCTCATCCCCAATCAATGCGAGGATCTTGGCAGATTTAGTTGTGTCTGGAGATGAAACGATTGCGGGAGGGATAATGAACGATACAGCGTGTATTGTCGATAGTTGAACCTAGTCTTCATCAGTTTGCAGATGAAACAGCCTTGTTAGCAGCCATGCTCACGTTTCCCTGCTCATAATAGTGGATATTGATTAAGATTCTGCCAGCAATCTGATTTGTCGTCAAATCAACAGTATATTCCGACCTCCATCGACCCGACCTGTAATTGATATTAACGCAAAATCAAAAGCACCGATACCAGTCCGGCGAAACTAACCAAAAATTTGTTGGATTATACTTGTTGGCGACAACTTGAATCAGATAATGGCTGGAGCCCTCTGTCGGTGATAAAACAGTAGTCACTCCATCTGGAAAGTGCGCATTAAGGTAACTTAGCGCCGATCCTTCAAGCGCAGCACTACGACCCCCAAAATAATTAAATGGATCCAGTGCAGTAAAAATAGGCTGTACCGGAATGGTTCATGTTCAGTGTCAAGTTCAAATGGTTCAGGATCTGAAGCTTCCTAAAGAACAAATAAGTCATACTGAAATACAAATCACAACCATTGAATTAAATACTCACCAGACTTAGATGATCAAACACGAACGAAGTTTTCGACCTAGGATCTATAAAACGCTCCTCGCCCTCTGATGAAGACCCAACCCGAGCTGCTTCGCTGATAATAGACTGGTAATCAGCGTGTTAATAAACGCACATTTTATGCGCAATGTAATGTAGACTTGCCTGATGATTTGTATCTGGGACATCCACAACCGTAAACTGCTCGATATTATATTCCCTTAGTGCAGGAAGGATGCCTTCTTGGAGCAGATCATCGTCCGAGATGATGTTGCGGACATCTTGAGATTAACAATACAACATTCACCACTATGTTTCCCGGCAGGAAGACGGATTTAACGAACCATTTAGTACATCGTTTATCTCTCCAGGAGGTGATTGTAGAAGAAAATTCGAGGCAGCTTGGATACGTTCCGTCGCCTCCATGATGGAATTGGTTGAATGCAGGTTTGGTGACCCCGGCTACCGCCGAATACCCATCTTTTCTGTTGCAACTTGGACGACAACCCCGTGAAGACTGATATGTACGTCGTATCTGGTTATTCCACGGATCCTTTGACATATTGAGGAAGCTACGCAATCTTGTGATGATGGATTCTACATGCAGTATATATTCTTTTACAAAATCTGTCTTTACTGATCAAAGCTTGGCAGCGAACTGCGACTCAGTCACACCAGCTCCCATCGCAGCCGTCGACGAAATGCCACCAGTCACCGTCTTGATGAGATTGTCGGCATAGTCGGCCCCGCTCCACTAGAGATATAGATAACTTTCTATATCAATTCCTTTGCCAGAAACAATTCAAAGTTACCTTCTGATGCGTGAGGGCGTCACATCCAATCTCGCGTTCTCGTCGTTGAACGATCTCTACATAAGCCTTCATACCAGTCTTCGCAAAGTTCTGCGCAAAGAAGTCTGAAATGTACGCATTCGAATGGAGTCCACCGAGCTGAGCGCACAGAAAAGAACAATTAACGTGTGTCTGCATTATACCACCTATCCTCACCGTGATGAACTGCCAAACGAATCCAAGCTTGCCTAGCTCCCACACGTAATCTTGCATATCCTTGTCAGAGAGACCTGCAGCTTCCCAATTGAAAGATGGGCTCAAATTGTAGGCCAACCAGTGACCTGGGCGTGCGGCATGGACACCAGCGGCAAACTCTCGGGCTTGCGCAAGGATAGGCTGTTTGGTTTCCATCCACAACAAGTCGGCGTACGGAGCGAAGGCTATAGATCGGTGAATAGCGCATTGCGTTCCACCTTGATAGCGGTAGAAACCTTCCCGAGTCCTTGGGCTGTCCCAGTCCCAGAAGGGAACACTCTTCAGACCGTACTCCGTCTGTGCAATGGCGACAGCATCAGGATAGGAAGCACCAGCGATACGTACCAAGAACTTGTCGACAATGGTTTTGTTTGCACCTTGCTTGCTGAGAGCAGTGGCGAGGACGGTAGAGAAAAGTTGCAAGTTGGCGGTAGCGATCCATTGATCCTCAATCGCTTGAAGTTGGTCACCGTTCTTGCCGGCTGCTTCAGCCTCTATCATTACAGTAATTAAAGGTCGCAACATCGCATTGGTAGAACCAAGGATGAAGGCGTGGTCCCTAGCGTCTATATTGGAGGTGATGAGGGTGGCAGCTTCGGAGTCGGTTCGGGCGATGGCTAAATTACTGACTCCCATGATATCAAATTGGAGACGAATCGCAATGAGACGGTTGATATGTTCCTGTATGGGAACCAACACTTTTCCAGCCATGTGACCGCATTTCTTCGTCCCGGGTGCTTGATCTTCGATATGAATTCCAGCAGCACCTTTTTCGACGAATAGTTTGGTGAGTTTCATGACAGCAGTCAAGCCACCGTGGCCAGTGTCCGCATCCGCAATGATTGGACGAAGATAGTCAATATGTGGCGTCTTCGCGTGTTCAGCTTCTGACATTTGCGATCGAGCTTCTCTCTGCTTCCGGTCATGGAATAGCTGAGCCATGAACAAATGCTCAACCTTGTTTGGGACGGTGTTTGAAGGGTAATCTTATGTTTTCAATCTAGACAACAACGCTCCGAGACAGTAATAAAAAGCTTACCAGCAAGATCCGGGCCAGGCTCGTTTGTGCTAGAGGCCGTGCTCGACGACTGCCACCCAGAAACGTATACGGTCTCAAGATATTTTACCATCTGCGTTACTTGGACGGGGTCAAGCCTGCAGTGGATTCAATGCTTTGTCCAATAACCATTAGCATATACACTCACGCTCCGTAGGTGTGCGATGGTGTTCCATGTTTCGCATGGTGGCTGAGCAATGACCAAAGCTTTTTACCCAGGAAATTCGAAGGATACTGGATTGGCAGGGTGCCGCGCTTTGCAACGACCTCGGCCGCAGTGTATGGGCGCGTCACTCGCGCGAAGCGAAGGTCCTAAAATATCCATTATTGTAGACGCCTATGTTGCCAGATAGTATATTACCTTCCACCACTGCTCAACCTGGGCGACCTCTTGTTCAAAACGTGCTTTCTCGCTGGTCATTGTTAACGATAAGTAGGTGTAATAGAAGTGGTCAAGAAAGGGATAGATCAAATGCATAATTGCGGGCATGTGATTTCGCTTCCGCCATATTCTTTGTCAAACCCAGGGAATCGGGCTTCAAAATTTGCCCAGGTACGACACTGGTACGACGCGGCTATAAACCGCTTCACAGACCCGCAAAGGCTGATCCGATCGGTGCTAGAAGGTCTAGAGAAGAGCTGCATTATCACATGTCACGTTTTCTCGCCTACTTCCTTGCTTTTCTACACTAGCTATGCCGTCCATCTGATATTTTACGACGATAAAATATGCTCCGTATCTATTCATAGGCTACCGCCGATCCCCGTCATAAACGAGCCATGCAAGACCGTATCTGATAACAAACGCTAAGATACTGCCAACTATCTTGAAGAAGCGTCTCAGCACTCTTGTGTATGATAAAAATAGATTTTTGGGACGCCTACCTGAGAACACATTAACACCTTTACAAGTCTTTTCTCATTCATTGGACCGAGACGCAGCAAAAAAAAATTCAGTATTGTAAGATTGTTGGCCTCGAGGATGTTTCCAGTGTTCGGATGTAATGTCAGTTCGGTGAGCCCAAATGCAGAGAAGAAATGGAGGACGAATGTTGTAAGCCTGGAGGGTGGTGTCAGAAATAATGCTTTTGATGGGTGCAAAAGATTGGTGGTTGCATCAAATCTGAGGGGAAATGAGTGCAATGCAAATGGTCAGTGGGATATTATGAAATAATAATATCATCCGGCTAACCGTGGTACCCTATGGCGTGGACATGGAACAAACCCAAATAACTGCGGACATGACAGAAGGAAATTGAAAATTTGGGGCATAAAGAACAGTAAAAGCGTCTTTGAGAAGTGAGCTTGAATTCCAACAACAGCAAAGGCCATTCCCGTAACATAACATAAGGTGTCCCCTGGAAACGCTTGTGCAGGATACCTAAATTAAACCATGCATGAGATGCAGGCTTCTCTTGAGTTGAGTCGAATGACATACCAGTTATGATACATGAAACCAGTGCAAACAGCTACCAATGGTAGCATAAAGTACAGACTGAAGAGATGTCTTTCAACAAGCTGTCGACTGCCAAAAGCCATACCAGCGTTCCAGACTCCGCCGAAATCGAGCTCCGTTTTGTTTCCAAGTAAATGGAGAGGAATTCGCAAGTCAATTGGCCATGGTAGGTACATCAAATCGTTGAGAATGACAGAAAGGGCGATGATGAGTGCTTGGCTAACTTCTGATCCATTTATACCAGCAAGGATGTTTATGCTATTCGTGGAAAAGGTAGATAGAAGAGACATGTAGACATAGTAAAATGGACCTGTCGATGGCTTTTAGTCTCTGGAGTTATGTGAATGGGAGAACTTACCAAGATTGATAAGAGTTCCGAAAATGGAACGTAAAGGTAAGGGGACGACAACATTGGTATTACCACGCTCCGCATAATACACCATTAAAAGCGGAATAGACGCGATAATTGGTATCGGCAGTTTATGTCGCCAACGGATATCAAATACATCGTCCAAAAAGCCAAGGAGAGTCGCGATCAAGAGTGACAGCAAAGAGGATAAATATACAGACAGCTTTTTTGGTAAATTACAGCCATGATCGATTTGGGACTTGGAAGAGGAAACCAACCTGGTAATGTGGAAATTCTACCACGGTGATTCCTTCCCGTGATTTCTTGAGAGTTGCTTGTTCTCGAATAGGTGTCGAGAATGCAAATGGAATGAACAGGATGAGAGAGAGGATATATATCGATGCGCACACAAGGCCAATACTTTCGGGTCTACGAAGGGGTCAAAGGGCTATCTTTCATTTACTAGAGAAACAGTAGACAGACATAGGAGTTTGATATGTTTTGAGCAAGTCTCTTCCTTTTAGGTTAGCCCTGATGAAGGTTGGTCCAAGGGCAGGAACAAGATGTATTGTCGCCAAGAAAGCGAAAATGGAGAAGCCAAAGGAAGAATAGAGTGCTGGGATTGAAGGTGCTGGTTCCAGAAGGGGTCTTACAATGAACCACAAGGCCACTGGTACCAGACCGAAAAGTAATACCGGGGACAAAGGTCGAGGAGAAACAGTCATGCTAGCCATCGGTCGACGTGTTTTAAGTTTGACGGCCCGATAATCCGGATGCATGCAAGTTCAAGCTCAGTTTCCGTCGTTCACGTCCGACTCAACCTCCTCCACAATGAACAACACAGGATGCGTCGTCAGAAATACACCAGATAAAGGCAGAGGCGTTTATGGTCAGTTCATCCAACCAGCAGCTTCCCAATCAACCAATTAGGCCATATCTCATCGCCAGCCTCACACCGAATACCCAGGGGTGCACTCGTAGAAATCAGTCCTGTGCTGTTATTTGACGAGGATGAATATGAAGCTCATGGTAAGTCATTGACGTGCCGTTCCTTTTTTTTGGAAATTCATGAAAATACACATTCCTTGACCATTGTACATTTGATTTGCCGGGATCACGAATGGCACTTGCCCTAGGACTTGGTGCTTCTCGTTAATTCGTTGCATCTTATTAAGACTAGTACTCTGAACCTATTTTATAATGTAACAGGGTCATTATTTAACCATTCCGATAATCCAAATGTATCATATACTCTTGATCCGACGACCGATTCTATCCGATACACAACTGTACGTGATGTGAACTCAGGAGAGGAACTCTGCGTCTTTTATGGGCACACACTGTGGTTTATGCCGGCAGCACAGAGCTCCAATTGCTCCACTCACATCGCGCTTTCAGAAGCTCAAGTTGATGACGGTTGCGGTGGATTATCCGCAGTGGAGCTAGTCAATGATAATCTATTCGTAAATCCCTATCTTGAAGGCAATCCAGATGAAATAATCCCAGAGGAGGACCTTCCATTCACACGATGCAAGTTACCACCCGAGGAGGAAGAAGTCGGGTCAATACGAACAGGTACGCACCCAACTCGTCTAGATATTCTGTTCACGGTCTCCGACACGATTAGTACAAGCATGGGTTGTAGATATTCCAGACCAGCGTCATATCATGACACTTCTCAAGTGCGTATCTGCCCCTTTTCCCATCCATGATCCTGCATTAATATAATCTAATATAATTCAATCGAAAGATGGCTAAAACAAACGGGTCTCGACACACCCGACCTCGGGCATTTGAAACGCATACGAAAACAGGATGAGATCACCACTCTTCTTCTATGCACATCATCAGACCCTCCAAAGTTCCCTACAGATCTAAACCTACCAACTCCATATGTGCTCTCCGTCCCGACGTCATCCGCATTAACCTTACCTTCCTTAAATTTAAAATCAGCACTGTGGCCTACCTTGTATACCCCGCGCCGAAAAGATGAACCAGAACCGTGGACACGGAGTCGACTAAGATGGGCATGGGATGCCATGAAAAGAACGGTAGATGCTGCTATCACGGCGCAACTTGAGGACGGAGACGTGAGACTTTAACCCTTTTGTATGCATTTTGTAAAAGTTGTGCTGATATGTTGATGATAGTTACCTATTGCTGGTCATATACCTGCTCCATTTACGCCGAAGGGAACTACCTCATCTGCCTCATGGTCATTCGTTGGACACGATACTCGGCGGTCTACAGGGCACCCTCTCCGGCATGCCGTTAGCCATACGATTCGACGGATGGCAGACGACCGCGCACTCCAAGTAGTATCTACCAACATCGAAGATTTCGCGACTGAGGACAAGCAAAATGGCACCAACTACCTTCTTACGGATATGACGTTTTTCATCACTCACGAGCCTTGTATTATGTGTAGTATGGCGCTACTCCACTCCCGTGTCAAGGAAGTTATATATCTTTATCCTATGTCCAAGACAGGCGGCTGTGGGGGTAGTGTGTGTCTACCTACTTTAAACGGCGTCAATCATCGCTTTAGTATCTGTCAGTGGCGAAGTGGTGGTCAACTTGGTCGATTTTCACATTACAATCTTCATGTAGAGGCATCAATAGATGCGTAGGAGAGTATATGATATTTCTATCAATCTATAAATGCGAAGAATTCTACAGTCTACAAACGAGGGAGGGAAAGAGTGTTCGTAGGTCGCCATTGTTTTGCTTTGATATACTCAAGAACGGCATCATCAGAGAGGTTGCGGAAAAGTTCGTTTTCATCAACGTTCTAAATGGAAAGGAAAAAATGATGAGACACCAAACTGTTAGGTCGAAACACTCACGTCCTTTTGTGCAGCACGAATAACAGCCAAGGCAATCTGAGCACTGATATCCCGAATACGAGTCAGACGGGGATACACCAACTCTGACGACTTCTCGTCCAAAGTGAGAGAACCCGCCAAGGCGATGGATGCTTGTTCGACCATGGCATCTGTTACATGTTTGGCCTTGGACAGAATAGCACCCATCCCGATACCAGGGAAGATGTACATGTTATTGCCCTGGCCGGGTTCATACACATTGCCCTCGAATTCGACAGCTTTGTAGGGGCTACCAGAGGCAAAGATAACGGTTCCATTTGTCCTATTCATTGAAAAAGAACCGTCAGCACCAACGGAGGGAAATTGATGTGATGAGGCTGTCTACCAGTGGATGGCATCTGAATAGTCGACCTCACAGAGGGAAACAGGGTTAGATAGAGGGAAGATAATAGGGCGGGCGTTGATAGAGGCCATCAGGCGCACAACGTCTTCAGTGAATGCATTCTATATAAAAAGTTCAAGGTGAGACACAGAATGTGTTGCTGAACAATGCGTACTCTAAGCGTGCTGAGACCAAGAAGAGCAGTAGGTTTGACATATTGCACGATGTCCACGAGTGAAGTTAATGGAGGACCTTCGTAGTCGGTACGCGCAAAGTCTAAACCGACCAAGTTCAATACTGGACTCCAAATAAGAAAAACCTAAAGACTAGAACCCACATTTCTTGTGCTCCTGCAGTCCTTTCCTATCAGCAGTAATCAATCCCTTGGAATCGATGGTCTAGAAAGACAACTTGATCAGACCACCAACAAATAAACGAAAAGAAAAGCCCTGGTTACTAACATAAATTTTGCTTTTAGCTTCCTCTTCACTCAGACCAAGCAGAGTGAAGAACGACATGAGCTGCTTAGCAACACCAATGCCAGCAGAACCGGCTCCAAAGAACAGGATTCTCTGATCAGAGAGAGGAGTGCCGGCAGCAGACGAGGAAAGGCGCGCAGCATTAAGGAATCCCGAGAGGACTACAGAGCCTTCCGATCCGTGAGGTTAATACAAGAGAAAAAAATAAAATTGGGGTGTGAGAACAAACTAACCAGTGCCCTGAATCTGTATATGTTATAAAAATAGTTGAGAAGGCTGAAGCATTACCAAAAAGGACGTAAATCGAATACATACATCATCATTGAAACAACGGTACGTGTTTCGGAACATATCCAGATATCTGAATGCATTGTCGGTTGAGAAGTCCTCGAATTGGACAAGGAGTTGCGGGAAGACATCTCTCATCGCCTCCATGAATTCATTCATGAATTCGTCCATCTATTGAGAAGAGAAGGCGATTAACAAACTGTCAACTGGTATTTAACCACCTGGTTGGATTATGAACCGAACCTCAGCAGTGTCGGGTCTCTTCCGACGTATTCCGAGGTAGAGAGGATCACTGAGGTATTTTTCTGTGTTGGTGCCCAAGTCGAGACAGATGGGCAAAGTTGTTGCGGGTTTGATACCAGCTCCGGCAATGTACAGGTCCCTAAGTTTTGGAACAAACTTGAGAAAAAAAAGAGGGTGAGAGGAAGAACATCTTGATTACAATTTTCCGACGGAGATGGGAAGTCCATTGGCACCAAGGTCACCTAGACCGAGAATACGAGAGCCTGGAACAGTTATTTTTGTCAACACGAGTATCAAGAGCGAAAAATGTTTATACCATCTGTGACGACAGCAATCCTGGATGCCTGGCCGGCATGCCATGATTTGAGGACCTGACGGATATGGCCCTTGTTTTCTATGGTAACATACAGCCCCTCAGGACGACGCCAGATATGTGAATAATTTGAACAGGCGTCGCCGACCTGTGTAACAAAGATTTGGGGTCAGCGGTGATCGGAGGCTGACTGAAAATTTTACAGTTGGGGTATATAGAACAGGAATGATTTCGAGCATATTGCCAAGGAGAACGTCGTAGAAGAGGTTAGGATCGCGTTCTTTCAAACCATTTAAGTAGATGTATTTTTCGAGACCAGTAGCCTTGCTACGGAGCTGGGTGAGGCAGCGTTGACGATGGTCAGTGTTCATGAAAAAGGGAGGAAGACGAGCGGCAGGGAGCGAGATAGTGGAGAGCGACATGGCGGAGAAAGGTAGAGAGAGAGAGAGAACTGGTTGAAGACAATATTTATATATATACCACCAACGAAAACAGAAACAAATTTATAAACACTGGATCGGAATTATGTGGATGGTTTGATCTTTTAAAGAGAGAACGGAAACAACAGGAACGCTGAATTCTTGATTGCCTTTTCCGGTTACGGCTTCCCCCGACCCTGCAGAGCAAGGATGTCACCACATTTCACGCCGTTTGGCACGAATGGCTTTCACAAGCCCATGTTTTTCACTCCACTTCTCTCTGTTTCTTTCGTGCCTTTCGTCCCGAATCCTAATCAAGGCTTTCCGTTGAGGCTTCTTTAAAGCAGCCATTTGCGCCACAAATGCCTGTGTGCAATTGAACATCTTTGCTAGCTTCCCTCGAGAGTAAACGGTAGGGTTTGATAGTCTAAGATTGCGCATCTTTCCAATTTGTTCGTCTGACATACGAAGTGGTTCTGTCGGGGGAGGTCGGCGAAGGACTGGAGGGAGATGAGGTTCGACATGAGGTGTTGTTGCGGGGCATAGTAATGCCGATGCTGGTGCTGTTGTAAGAGAATAAGGTGAAGGCGCAGTAGGTGGTGGTCGATGAATAAAAGTTAAATTATCTTCCTCCAAAGTCTTCACAGCAGCTTTTGGATTGTTGATGAGTGGGTCTGGCGGATGATAAGCTGGCCTTTCTGATGTGCCAGGTCTTGGTCGTGGGTACTTAGGTGCATAGTGGCGAACAAGATTGAGGCAGAACGCGACTCCTCGTGTGGGTTGCATATGCTGGCCACTGACAAAAGTATTCTTTCCCACAGTCACTAAGGGCGTGTCAAAAGGAACCGATCAAATCTATTCAACTCGTTGGTATTCACTTCATCTACATACAATGGCTTGCTTTTTTTTACACGACATGCAACGGCTCGGGTGAACTCGGAAGCTTCACCCCATCTACACTTTCATTTTCCAAAGAATTTTTCTTTGTATGACCGGTAACCGTGTCATCCAGGAGCACCCAAGTTCTCACCAACTCATCATGGCAAAAACGTGGCAATCAGACCTTTACTTTAGGAATCAAACTAGTTCACGATTCTTGAGATAACTTCCGCAATAGTTCGTTGAGCAGTGGACTACTGCCGTTTAATAAAGCCTATGCCGCCGTCGGAAACAAAGCTCGAGTATTGAGGTAGTCAGGGCTCGGCGGTGATAACTGAACTCATCGTAAGCCCTGATAATCAAAAAAGCCCAGATATCGTACGACACTGGCTAATCATGATTTACCCAGAGCAACTTCTTTTTACAACATTCGATATAGGCAGGCATGCATGCGCTCCAAGCAACCACTTGCTTACACATACGCATCTGCGTAACATATGAGCAACACACGTCAGCAAATGTCAGCTTTCAAATTTCAGTACCAGTATTCAGCCTCAGGTCCATGGCCCATTCACCATGCAGAAATCAATACAGTCAGGTTCCTCGGCAACCAATGGCCTTCCCAACGCTTTGTCATAATAATATTCCCTCGTTACAAATTGCAAGGTCCTATATACTCCGACTCACAATCTAACTAACCATTGTGCCTTTCATCAATCATAGGCACAAAAACAAAAGCGCGCGCAATCCCCAATTGTCCTACAAAGTTTCTAAGTATCAATACCACATCCTTTTTTTTTTTTTTCAGGTCATCAAAAATTGAATTGGTTCTGAACAGATTGACATCATTGCATTAGTGTTCCGCGGGACAGGCTAAGTAAGCACACACACATTCTCAATCGATATTAATACATTTTCTATGTAATTCAAAAGTCTCAGAAAAAACGAAGCTCTGAGCGTGGATAAATACGTTGTTCAAGAAAATAGGTCAATTGTCACGAAATTCACTCCTTCGGATGTACATCGTGCGACAATGCGCAAAAGTGTGTGAGGCCACCTCCCCCGTCTTCGCCCTCCTCCAACAGAGACGCCTTCAAAACCCGCTTGGGCTTCTTCGGGAGGTTTTTTAGCCGCCTCCTAGCATGGTCATCATGACCTAAGGGTTTTTCTTTTTTGGTTATGAAGCTCGGCCTAATTTGAGCGAAACCCAAGATTATCATTTCACATAATTCATATCGTTAGCACTTCGAGAACTTGATCCAATTTTTTTTAATACATAGCCTCCACACCTATTTAAAGATATATGACGATGAGTGATGGACATTTACGTGAGTGAGTGATATATATATTTAGTATGTTCCGAGGAAGTGCCGGAACACTGTAATAGAATGACTACGTTACATAAGCAACTCCGACCTCGCCAAGCTGCTAGTAACCAAGCTACTAGTACCAAGAACGATCATCGGCTCGCCGCGCTTCAAAGCTTCCAGAGTTTTATTTCAATAAACCATTTCAGAAACTTCGGGTTTCAGAATGCAGACCATCTTTGTTACTTAAAACTGTAACATTGTTTGTCCATTTCCAAGAAGGATCTCACATAGGGGATTTCATGACGAGTCCGACGCCCAGGTCGAAACGATTCCAATAATCAAAACCTATCTAGAATCCCACCTTGAGCTGATACGTCAAACATCATGTACTTTTCGCGATTACTTTTTTTTAAGTAGCTTATTAAAAAAAGACATTAATAAGTAAACATGAAAAATCGAAAGCAGGAGTTGAGCCAAAAAAA
>Ga0193743_1000465_pt1 | contig 32055 bp, 28 predicted proteins | sample L2c2metaG_FD_143038 | JGI IMG/M metagenome (GOLD analysis project Ga0193743, IMG submission 143038) | Soil microbial communities from a riparian zone of the East river system, Colorado, United States - L2c2 | ecosystem: Environmental > Terrestrial > Soil > Riparian zone | place: USA: East River...
GGGGTGGGCAATGAGCCTGTCCTGACGCTAAGCGAGCACCCGGAGGAGGGCCGGCGTGCCGAAATGGTAGCCAAGGCGATGGCCGAAGTGAAGCCGGGCGAGGCCGAGAAGGCGGAGTTCGAGAGCCCCATGCTGACGAAGTTCTGGGGGAAGCCGACTTACATTCGCGCCTGGGTGATGCTGCCACCGGGGTACAGCGCGCACGGGACGGCTCGATATCCAACGCTCTACTGGACCCACGGCTTTGGCGGCAACATGGACTATTCGCTGGTCACTGGACTCGGGATGCGCAAGGCCATGGTGGAGCGCAAAGCGCCTCTGATGATCTGTGTGATGCTCGACGAGTCGCTGCCCGAGGGCACGCACGAGTTTGCCGATTCGGTGAACAACGGGCCATGGGGCGCCGCGCTGACGAGAGAGTTCATTCCCTGGCTCGAATCAAAGTACCGCATGGATGCGCGGCCCAGCGGGCGCTTGCTCAATGGCCACTCCAGCGGCGGATGGGCCACGCTCCAGCTTCAGGTGAACTATCCGCGCGTCTTCGGCGGCACATGGTCCACGTCGCCGGACCCGAGCGACTTCCATGACTTCACCGGCCCGTCTCTCTATGGCACTCACGTGAACCTGTACCGCAAGGCCGACGGAAGCGCCTGGCCCATCATGCGGGACAAGGGTCAGGTGCAGGCGACGCTCGAGCAGCTGGCGAAGCTCGAGGCCGTCCTCGGGCCGTACGGCGGACAGCTGGCCTCGTTCGAATGGGTCTTCTCGCCCAAGAGTCCGAGCGGCGCGCCGGAGCCGATGTTCGACCGCACCACCGGCGATGTCGATCCGAAGGTCGTTGCGTATTGGGGCGACCACTACGATCTCGCGCACCTGACGGAGGAGCACTGGGCCACGAATGGGCCCCTGCTGAAGGGCCGCATCCATCTATTCGTCGGCACGGCGGATACGTTCTACCTCGATGGCCCGGCACATCTGTACGAGGCGCGGCTGAAGAAGCTGGGTGCCAATCCGCACTTCACCTACATTCCAGACCGCACGCACTTCGATCTCTACAAGATCGGCGATGATCGCATGGGGCTGATGTGGCAGATCATGTCCGAGATGTATGCGGTGGCGCGACCTGGGGTGGACTGGAAAGCGGCGAAATATTAGCGGCTTTCGCAAAACGGGTGTCCGGCACTCCGTCCAAGGGCGTAGGATGCCGCCGCCGGGGGGCGCTCATGCACAGACGAAGGCTTGTTGCCGCGATCTCCGCAGGTTTGCTCCTGCCATTTCTCGCCATGGCGAAGGACAAGCCGAAGTCCACGCTGCCCACATATGTTCTGCAGGCGCGGACGGTTGCCGTCGTCATTGACCCGAGCGCGGGCGTGTCATTGGACGATCCGCGGGCAAACGAAGTGGCGCAGCGGGATGTGGAGACGGCACTGCTGAACTGGGGCCGGTACCAACCTGTCCTTTCCGGCCAGAGTGCGGACCTGGTGATTGTCGTTCGCCGCGGCACTGGGAAAATTGCTAGCGGAACGGTCCATGATCCCCGACAAGGCAGGCGGCCGGTGACGATAGACCCCACAGACACTGGAATCGACGTGGGCGCGCAACGCGGCCAGCCGCCACCCTATGCAGGCGACACGCCCGATGCGTCGCAGGGGTCCTCCATTCCATCCCAGAACGGACCGATGATCGACCGGCGGCCGCAACCCCAGGCGGAGATCGGCAATGCTACCTCGGAGGACAGCTTCCTGGTGTATCGGAGGCGTACCGAGAATCCTCTGGACAGCTCTCCGGTCTGGCGTTACATGGCGAAGAACTGTCTCAAACCGCCCACCGTGCCGGCTGTGGATGTCTTCCGGAAGGCCGTCAACGACGCCGAGCAAGCGGCAGCGAAGCAGCCCTGAAGCGACCCGGAATCCTCACGTACTTTCCACCCCACCCCCACCCCTCCCGATCCCGGGCGGTGGTCCGGAAGTGCTTTCGCCACAGTAGTTTAGTCTGGGCTCCGGCAGTCAAATTCGTCCATCGAAAGGACTTACAGTTAAATTCGTCTTTTCAAAGAACTTACGGCCTCCATTCTGCACCGGAAGCGATGCAAATCGATCTTCCCGCAGCTAAGGTATTCATTTCAATAAGGTTGCGGCTAAATTCGTCCAACGAAAGGGCTTAAAAGACAGTGCAGGGCACCGGTTGGCTGAGGCCTGACAGCGGACACTGTCGGCAAATGGAAACGCCCGCGACTGTTCGGTCGTGGGCGCTCTTTTCTCTATCTCTATTTCCAGTGTAGCGAAATCGATGGGGCAAAATGGCAGGTTTCTGCAGAAATGTTCCAGTCACAGTTCCAAATTGGAAAATACGCGCCGTCCGGGCTATGAGCGAGTTTTCGGATGACCTACAAACCGAAGTAAATGACGAGAAAGCGCTTTTCTCGGTACTTATCCGTCGATTTAGGTTAGACCGGACGCGAAGATCGTTTTGTGTGTTTACAAGAATGAACATCGCAACTGGCAAAAGATTCAGTGAGCTACCGAGCGACATCGCGTACGCAAGAATTCAAGAGAGAGCATTGAAAGTTTTTCTTCCGCGCGCTCTCTCTATGCATGCAAGGTTGGATTTTTTGCAGACAGTGTTGGCTTCTATTGCCGGTCCTCTTGGCGACCCGCCTCTCTGGCTACTCCGACCGTTCCCCTGAATTGCCCCGTAGCGGCAAAAAAGACGGGGTTGTTCAAGGCGTCGGCCAATACCGGCAGCACCGTCTCGGTTAACGTAAGGACGCCGGATGCGCCCTTGAGACGGCCGGTTCCACCAGTGATTTGAAAGGTCAAAGTGCAATGTGCCGCCTGAGCCGCGAGATCTATGCAATCGCCCCCGTGCGTGAGATTGACCTTCAATAGACTCCCATCTTCGAAGCGAAATATGCCCGCGCCGAAATCACTTGGAAGATAAATCTGATTTGGGCCCGAGCAAGTGCTGGACGATTGCGGAGAAGCTGAGATCGCCCTGACATTGCGAAAAGTGAATGGGCCTAGCGTACCGTTCCCGGCGTAATTCTCTTCGTTGTTATTTGTGTTGGGCTGCTGTAGATTGACCGCGCTAGGCGCAACAGTTCCCGAAAACACCATCTTCACGGGATGCTGTTGCGCGTAGACGCTTGCGACACCGAGATTGAGCATCAGCGCGATAGCTGCTATGTGTTTCATTTGTGCTCCTGCTTTCGCATTTTGTAAGTACATTTTGTGAAATGACCGGTGAACACAACGGCGATCAACCGGTTCAGCAGGGTCATCAAAATTCACACGGCCATCAAGGTCAAAGGAACCCGCCGTGAAGACTTTGTAAATTGCTAAGTTCATATCTCTCAGGCAAGTAGGAGAGCCCTGTGAACCGTGATAGGGCGGTGATAGACTCGACTCCTCATCGATCCTCTACGGCTTGGGGTGCCCAGGTGTGCAAACACATCCAGGAACCGTCTATCGATTCGGCCCGTTTGAAGTCAACGCCGCCTCAGGCGAGCTCCTGAAGAACGGGAGACCGATAAGGTTGCAGGAGCAGCCCTATCGGCTCCTCCTCGTGCTGCTGGAAACTCCCGGAGAAGTCGTCAGCCGCGAGGAACTCCGAAGCCGCCTCTGGTCCGGCGATACCTTCGTTGACTTCGACGGCAGCCTGAGAGTGGCGGTTCGCAAACTCAGGGAGGCGTTGGACGACAACGCTGAAGATCCCCGATACATCGAGACCCTCCCGAAGCGCGGATATCGGTTCCTTGTTCCAGAGGTCCGGAGAACGGATGCCCCTCCAGAAATCGCGGAGCCGAACGACGATCTGGAACGTTTGAAAACGCACGCGAGTGCGGTCGCCACTCGCCAGAGCCACAAATCTCTACTGAAGTACGGGATCGCTGCCGTCGCTGTATTCATTCTGACAACTGGCGGGGTCTTCTTTTGGCAGCAACGCACGCAAGCTAAATCGCTCACGGACAAAGATGTGCTGGTGCTCGCGGATTTCGCCAACCTCACCGGCGATCCGGTCTTTGACAATGCGTTGCGCCGTGGCCTGGAAGTGCAACTCGAGCAGTCACCCTACCTGAATCTCCTTTCGGAAGATCGGATCCATCACACTCTGCGCCTGATGGACCAGCCGCCCGGAACACAAGTCACTGGCCAAGTCGCTCGAGAAGTCTGCGTACGCACCGGAACCTCAGCGGTGCTGGAGGGCTCCATCCAGAACGTTGGAACCCGGTACGTGCTCAACTTGCGGGCGACGAATTGCCACACCGGCAATGTTCTTGATCAGGAGCAGACGCAGGTCGCCAGCAAAGATGAGGTTCTGGAAGCCATCACTCGGATGGCCAGGGATTTTCGCAAGCGGGTCGGCGAATCACGGACTACTCTCCAAAAGCACAATGTCCCGCTTGCCGAGGCCACCACAGCCTCGATCGAGGCGTTGAAATCCTACAGCCTTGGATTGGAAGCAGCGGCCAGTAAAACCGAGGGCGCAAGCATCCCCTATTTCAAGCATGCCGTGGAACTCGACCCGAAATTTGCCATGGCTTACGCCTACCTCGGTCTGATGTACGGCTCTTCCGGCTCCTCCGAGCTTGCCACGCTCAATATCCGCAAGGCCTACGAGCTGGCCGACCGTGTCAGCGAGAATGAGCGTTTCTTTATCTCCGCCTATTACTACGGCCGCGCCGCTGGGAATCAGGAGAAGGCTCGCCAGATCTGCGAAGAATGGGCAGAGACCTACCCTGGCGATCCAATCCCTCACGCATTCCTCGCAGGTTTTATCTATCCCGCGCTCGCCAACTATGACAAAGCGATCGAAGAGGCGCGGAAAGGGATGGAAATCGCGCCGGACAAAGGCTTCTTCTATGTCTTTCTGGGTGCGAACTCGTTGTATGCCGGTCGACCGACCGGTAGCGAAGAAGCCTTGCGCAGAGCGTCCGAACGAGAGCTCGAGACTGTGAAGCTGTTGCTTGTCCAATATGATCTCGCGTTCTTGAAAGATGACCGCGGGGGCATGCAACAAGCGGTTAAAGCAGCCCAAGGGAAACCGGACTCCATGGATTGGATGGCGGACCGGCAGGCGTTCTCTCTGGCCTACGCGGGGCAGTTACAAAAGGCGAGAGTTCTGTCGCGCCAAGCCACTCAACTGGCGCAGCAGCAAGGCGACCGCGAAAGGGCCGCCCAATTCACCGTCAGGTCTGCCCTTTGGGAAGCCTTCTTTGGCAATGTGCGGGAAGCGAAACAAGGCGCGGCCTCGGCGCTTGGGCTGGTCAGCAATCGCGAAGTCGAATACGGCGCAGCTATTGTTTCCGGACTCGCTGGCGATTCCAGGCAGGCCCAGGCGCTTGCCGACCATCTGGAGAGCGGATTTCCTGAGGACACGTCCATCCGGTTCAGCTATCTGCCGGTAATCCACGCGATCCTGGCACTCAATCGCGGTGACCCCGCCGGAGCCATCCATGCGCTTGAAGCGGCCATTCCCTACGAACTGGGATCGCCCCGATGCGCTGTGGTGGGCTTCTATGGATCTCTCTACCCGATCCTATTTCGAGGTGAGGCTTATCTGGCCGCCGGTAAGGGGCCGGAGGCTGCGCGGGAGTATCAAAGGCTTATCGATCATCGGGGCATCATGATTGGCGATCCCGTATCAGTGCTGGCCCGTTACGGCCTGGCGCGGAGTTATGCGCTCTCCGGCGACGCGAGTAACGCGCGCAGCCAATATAAGGAGTTCCTTGCCCTATGGAAGGAAGCGGATCTCGATCTCCCCGTCTTGCAGAAAGCCAGAGCAGAGCTTACGGAACTTCATTGAGAAATGAACTTGCGGCTCCGGTTCTCGGTCGTTTTTCTTCCGCACAATCTAAGAAAGTTAGAATGCTTCTATCGCGAGATGTAAAGCGGCAGCCTGCAAATACGGTTCGCACAAAGTCGCCGAGCCCGAAGATCTTCAACTCGTTCGAAGATGTAAATCCTCATAAGTCGGCTTCTCATCAGTGACCGTCGGGCCAGAGTTCGGGCGCGATGAGCCGTGTAGACTCGATCTTCCACACGGGCTCAATCGCGCTAACCAGGTTGTTCACTTGCTTCCGTCGGGTTCTTGTTCCGGAGCCGGGAAGAAAAGAAGCTCGCGCACCTCGCCGGGCACATCGCAGGCGATGGCACCCTTCTTCGCCCATGCCAGCGCCTCGTCCAGATTGGCGGCTTCCAGAATCCAGAAACCGCCCATATGCTCCGTGGTCTCGGTGTATGGTCCATCGGTGACGCGCACCTTGCCATCGGGCTGCCTCCGCAGCGTCTTCGCGTTGCTGGCCGGAGAAATGCCGCAGGCGAATTTCCTCACGCCGGCAGCAATCATTTCGCGGTTGAGCGCATGAATCTCTTCCACCATCGCTTCGGTTACGGTGGACGGGTCGAAGTTGTCGGGGAGGTAGTTGCAAACCAGATATTGCGGCATGATTCTTTCTCCTGTAATAGTCCTTCAGGCGGGATTCTCTACCCGGCCTTCACTACGACGACGAACGGCCACACCGGAATTCGACAATCCGTCCGGATAATTTTCTTTCTGGCAATTTTTTAGTTCTGGCCGCAGCTTCAGGCAGTTCGTAGGATGCACCTGGCGGTGCCCAGTTCGAGAATCAGTAATGATAAGCCGGCTTCTCATCCGTGACCGCTGCGGACGAGACGCGCGTTTCGCAGGATGCATCGATGGCGTTGTGGTTGACGCTCGCACTGTGATTCTTGAGGTGTGGACTATGGATATACTTTTTCACACCCCATCATGAAGCGGCACGTCCTGATCTTCGGTCTCGTCGGCGGCCTCCTCATCGCCACCCTCCAATACACCGAATACCGCTTCGTCATCATCGAGCACTCCGTTGAACTCTACGGCGCGCTCGTCGCCATCCTCTTCGCGACCTTCGGCATCTGGCTCGGCCTCCGCATCACGCGCAGTCGCGAAACCATCCGCGAAACGGTCGTGGTGAGAGAAGTGCTTGTCCCCGCGGAAGCCCCCGCCCAACGACACGCCCCCTTCGCTCCCAATACGGCCCGCCAGCGGACCCTCGGCATCACGGCACGCGAGCTCGAAATCCTCAACCTGGTCGCCCGCGGCTTCAGCAATCGCGAGATCGCCACGCAGCTTTTCGTTTCCGAAAACACCGTCAAGACACACTGTGCCCGCGCCTTCGACAAGCTCGGAGCCGCCCGCCGCACCCAGGCTGTCCAGCGCGGCAAAGAACTAGGGCTCCTGCCGTGACCACGTCATCCGAAAGCACGATTTCCGCTCCATTCCCCGAAAATCATCAGAAAGCATGACGACGTCCGGCCCCGTTCCATCGCATCGTGACTCCATCCTCACTGGCACCAGGAGCCTCACATGAAGAAAACCGTCCTCACCTTCGGCCTCATCGCAGGCGTCATCCTCTCCGTCCTTATGGGGGGCTCGCTTCTGCTCGCCGACAAGATCGGCTCCGGCCACAGCATGGCTCTCGGCTACACCATCATGGTGGCGTCGTTCCTGCTGATCTACTTCGGCATCCGCAGCTACCGCGACAACACCCTCGGCGGCCAAATCTCGTTCGGCCGCGCCTTCGCCTGCGGCATCCTGATCACCCTCATCACGACCGTCTGCTACGTCGCCATGTGGGAGGTCCTCTACTTCAACTTCATGCCGCACTTCATGGACAGCTATTTCGCCGCGCAGATTCACAAGGTCCAGTCCTCCGGACTTGACCCTGCCACCACCGCCGCGCGGGTGGCCGCCATACAGCGCTCTCAGCAGCTTTACCAAAACCCGTTCGTCAACATGGCCTACACCTTCATGGAGCCCCTGCCCGTCGGCCTCATCATTACTCTCATCTCCGCAGCCGCCCTCCGCCGCAAAGCCCCTGTCGAACCCAGCGCCGCTCACTCAGTCATGACCACATGAACCAAAAGGCCGGGGCATGGGCCCCGAGCCCATGAAAATTTGGCCAGGTAATTACAGTTTATCTGTACAGCTTAACTGTACAGATAAACTGTATATCCGGTATGCTCGCGTCATGAGCAAGAAGTTGTTCGTACCCGAGTTCGACCCCGCGTCGGATCTCGCTGCACAGATTCGGACCATCCTGAGCAGGCTGAAGCGCCGGCTGCGCGAGCAGGGAGGGCGGGAAGATCTGACGCCATCGCAGGTCTCCGTCCTGCTTCGTCTTGAAAAGGATGGTGCTGCCACGGTTTCAGGCCTGGCTCGCGCAGAGGGGATGCGCCCTCAATCGATGAGCTCCATCGTCACCTCTCTGCAGGATGCCGGGTTGGTAGGCAGTTCCTCCGACCCGAATGATGGCCGCCAGACTCTGATGTCGCTCAGCAACAGATGCGAGAAGTTGCTTCGGGAGGGCCGCGCCGCGAGGCAGGATTGGCTCACCACCGTCATCCGACAAAAGCTGTCCGCTCAGGAGCAGCGGAAGCTATCGGCGGCTCTCGAGCTTCTTGGCCGACTTACCGAGGATGGGCCTCTTTCGTGAGGCCACGCCCCTTATCAAACCGCTTCCGAGGAGAGCCGAATGCCCGTCACAACAATCGACGATAAAACAGCTCTTATAGTCGTCGACCTTCAGAAGGGCATCGTCAACTTGCCCTCTATTCACCCGATCTCCGGTGTCATCGAGCGTTCGTGCGCGTTGATCGAAGCCTTCCGGCAGCATGGTCTCCTAGTTGTGCTCGTCAATGTGGCAGGCGGTGCTCCCGGGCGCACGGAGCAGCCACGACGTCATACGACGTTTCCCGAGGGGTTCACCGACTTAATCCCGGAACTGAACAAGCAGCCTGGCGACATCGTGGTGACCAAGCGGACATGGGGCGCATTTTCGAGCACCGATCTGGGAAGCCAACTGAAAGCGAAAGGCGTCACGCAGGTTGTCGTTGCCGGCGTGGCTACCGGAACCGGCGTGGAAGCCACCGCACGTCAGGCGTATGAGCATGGCTTCAACGTCACGCTCGCCGTCGACGCCATGACGGATACGCGTCCTGAGTCGCACGCGTACAGCCTTTCTCATGTGTTCCCTCGTCTTGGAGAAACCGGTACGACCCAGGAAATTATCGATCTGCTTGCGAAAAGGAGTTCTAACCAGTGAACTGGCTCCATCTCGTTTCGTATTTCTTCGGCGGCATTTTTCTGGCAAACGCCGTTCCGCATTGTGTCAGCGGCATGATGGGCCGGTCCTTCCAGAGCCCCTTTGCAACGCCCCCGGGACGAGGGCTCTCTTCCTCGACCGTCAACGTTCTATGGGGATTTTTCAACGCGGTCATCGGCTACATGCTGGTGCTGCGTGTCGGACATTTCGACGTGCGATCGACAAGCAATGTCCTAGCGCTTGCGGTGGGTGCATTGCTTATCAGCCTTCAATCTGCCCGGCACTTCGGCCAGTTTCATGGAGGCAATACGGCTGAGGGCTGATGAAGAATTCTGTGACGGGCGCTTTCCGTGCCTTGAGAAGTTTCAACTATCGGGTGTGGGCAGCGGGCGCCCTGGTGTCCAACATCGGGACATGGATGCAGCGCATCGCCCAGGATTGGCTCGTGCTCACGCAGCTCACGAATCACGATGCTTCTGCCGTTGGTATTGTCATGGGCTTGCAGTTTGCTCCGCAGCTGCTTCTGTTGCCGTGGACAGGCCTTGCGGCGGATCGCTTCAACCAGCGCAAACTCCTGATGCTTACGCAGGCGACGATGGGCGTGCTTGCGCTGCTCCTGGGAGTGCTTACGATCGAAGGCGTCACCCGACTCTGGCACGTGTACGTGTTTGCATTCCTGTTTGGTTCTGCCGCGGCGCTCGATGCCCCGGTACGACAGACTTTTGTGGCGGAGCTCGTAGGTGATGAGCATCTTCCGAATGCGGTAGCGCTCAACTCCACATCCTTCAATGCCGCCCGGATGATTGGCCCCGCGCTGGCCGGTCTGCTTATCGCGAAGATCGGTACTGGCTGGGCGTTCCTGGTCAACGGAATATCGTTCGCCGGCGTGTTGATTTCCATGTCTCTATTCCGTGTCTCAGAGCTGCAACCGAGCGTCAGGGCCACGCGCGCACCCGGTGGATTCATGGAAGGATTCCGCTATGTCTGGGGGCGCGCAGACCTCAGAGCCATCATGATCATGTTGTTTCTCATCGGCACGTTCGGATTGAACTTCCCGATCTTCATCTCAACGATGGCCGTTAAGGTATTTCACTCGGACGCGAAAGGATTTGGGCTCCTTTCCTCCATCATGGCGGTTGGGACGATTTCGGGAGCGTTGCTCGCCGCAGGCCGGGACAAACCCCAATTCAGGTCGCTATTGATCGGCGCGGCTGTTTTCGGTATCGGGTGCACGCTCGCTGCGCTGTCTCCCGGCTATTGGTGGTTTGCCGGCTCTCTGGTGTTGATTGGGATCGCCGCTTTGACGCTGACAAACACGACGAACAGCATGATGCAGCTTTCTGCCGAACCTGCAATGCGTGGGCGAGTCATGGCGCTTCGTCTGGCTGTTGCACTCGGCGGTACGCCGATCGGCGCACCCATCGTCGGCTGGGTCGCCAATCACTTCGGCCCGCGCTGGGCGATTGGAGTGGGCGCCGCATCGGGGTTTGCTGCCGCTGTTGTGGCCGTTCGGGTTCTGACGCAGTGAACGGAATCCATACCCGAAACAAGTCACGTCTAGTTTGAAGCGGAGTCTTTCCGCCCGGTTTTGCCGCATAGGTCGGGTCGTGGGCAAATCGGCAAACCCACTACCGGCGTTAGTCAGTGGTTGGCAAGCCGCTGATAGCGGCGTATCATAACGTATAGACGCGTTTGCTCCGTGCGTGACGACACCGGCGGAGGAGATGGGTGGGCGAAAGCCCACCTTTTTCTTGCACCGAACGCGGTGCAACTGACGGGTGGCACTGGACTGAATGGCGTTAGATCTGGAAAAAATCCGCACCACCGCCGACCGCGTAGCCGGGAGCTACGGGCTGGAGGCTGTCGACGTCGAATTTGTCGGCGGCGGCAAGCACCGGGTGTTGCGCGTTTCGATCGAGAAGGATGCGGCTGGGCGGGCCCGGCTGGCCGCCGAGGCGAAGGCGGCCGTGGAGCGTGGCGACGCAAATGAAGAGGGAGCCGTCCCTGCGGCTGTATTGCGCGGTGAGCTCAGCACGGAGCACCTCTCCGGGGTCACCCACGAGGACTGCGAGAAGTTCAGTCACGACTTCGGCACCGTGATCGATGTGGAAGATTTGGTGCCGGGCGCGGAATACACGCTGGAGGTTTCGTCGCCCGGCCTGGACCGCAAGCTGAACCGCCCCGCGGACTACGAGCGGTTTCGCGGCAGTCTGGTCAAGCTGCAGACCTTTCAGCCGGTGGCTGGCAATCGTCATTGGCAGGGCCGGTTGACGGCGGCGGGCGATGGCAGGATCACGCTGGACCGTTCTGCCATCCAAGCGAAAGGGAAGAGCAAAAAGGCTGCAGCGTCCAGCGAAGCACTGGTCGAAATTGAGCTTGCGAACGTCGAAAAGGCCCAGCTGGTCCCCGAACTGTAGGCAGCACCCGCAGTCGAAGCAGAAGGAATGGCCGCGTGACGGTATACCGCGGCGCGAGATTGAAACGAGAGAAGGACAGAGACAGATGGCGAGTCAGCTATATCAGGTGATTGAAGGATTGAGCCGCGACAAGGGGATCGACCCGCAGATCGTGGTGACCGCGGTCGAGGACGCGATCGCACTGGCGACGCGCAAGTATTACAAGACGCAGGAGAACATGCGCGCCGAGCTGGACAAGGAGACGGGCGAGATTCGCGCGTACGTGTACAAGACCGTCACCGCGACCGACGACGAGATCGAAGACGACCTGAACCAGATCGCGCTGGAAGAGGCAAAGGAATTGGCTCCGGATGTCGAAGTGGGCGGCGAGATTCGCTACTACAAGCCTACCGACGTACTGGGCCGCATCGCCGCGCAGATGGCCAAGCAGGTCATCTTCCAGAAGGTGCGCGAGGCGGAACGCGACACGGTCTTCAATGAGTACGCGCATCGCACGGGCGAAGTGATGACGGCGATGGTGAAGCGGCTGGAGCTGCAGGATGTGATCTTCGACCTGGGCAAAGCCGAAGCGCGCATGCCACGCCGCGAGCAGAGCCGGCTGGAACAGTTCAGTGTGGGCGAGCGCGTCCGCGTGATCCTGCTGCGCGTGGATCGCGCTGCCAAGGGCCCGCAGGTGGTGGTCTCGCGCGCCGCGCCAGAGCTGGTGCAGAGTCTCTTCCAGAGCGAGGTGCCGGAGATTTACGACGGCACGGTCAACGTGCGGGCGATCGCTCGCGAGGCCGGTGAACGTACGAAGATCGCCGTCCAGTCGCGCGACAAGGACGTGGATCCGGTGGGCGCCTGCGTCGGCATGAAGGGCATGCGCGTGCAGTCCATCATCCGCGAGCTGCGTGGAGAGAAGATCGACATCATCGAGTTCTCGGATGAAGTGACGACCTTCGCGGAGAAGGCGCTGCAGCCGGCGAAGGTCAGCCGCGTGAGCATCACCGATCTCACGGAGAAGCAGATCGAAGTCATCGTGGATGACACCCAGCTCTCGCTTGCCATCGGCAAGAAGGGACAGAATGTGCGGCTGGCGGCGAAGCTGCTGGGCTGGAAGATCGACATCAAGAGCGAGGAAGAGAAGCGCCAGGAGGTCGAGCAGCAGATGCAGGCTCTGAGCGGCGGCCCATCGACCCCGATCGAACAGGTCATCGAGCTGGGCGAGACGATCATTCAGAAGCTGGTGGCTGCCGGCATCACGACGGTCGAGTCGCTGGCCGACATGACCCCGGAACAGCTGGAGGAGATACCCGGCATCGGCGAAAAGACGCTGGAGAAGATCTCGACCGCGGTGCGGCACTACTTCGGTCAATACGAAGAGGGCGAAGAGCGGCCGGAAGCGCCGGCTCCAGCGGTCACGGCCGAAGGGGAGGAGCGCTCGCCGAATGCCGCGGATCTGGCAGCAGTGGAGGCAGATATGTCACTCGATGAGGAACGCGCGAAGGCGGACGCCGAGCTGGGCGAGGAACTGGATGCCCTGAAGGTGGACGACGAGGACGGCGGCGAAGAGCCCGCGAGCGCCGACGGCACGGGCCACGTGGTGGATGAGATTGCGCAGGAGCGGATCGAGGAGCTTACCGAGTCCGGTGACTATGACGCGGGCGAGGTCGGCGTACTCCCCCAGGACGCGGGCAAGGACGACACCAGTGCACGGCTGCGGCGCCAGAATCCGCGCAAAAGCCCCCCCCCCGGCGGGGAGGCTGAGGAAGAAACCGTTCTACCCGATGCCGAGCGCCAGGAGGAAGATGGTGGTCTGTAACGGTAAAGGGGCTCTATTCGCGATTTTCGCGCTTCGCATCTTCACATACGCGCAGCACGAATTTCCGGTTTTCAGGCGATAATCAAATGGAACGGCATGTAAACCCCGAGACCAAGAGGTTGCTATGAACAGCTGAGGGGCGGCAGGCAGAGTGCCACGTAAAGGGACGGATGAGTAAAGTTCGCATCAACGATTTAGCAAGAGAGCTCGAAGTCAAGAGCAAGGCGATTTTGGACGTACTGCGCGAAGTTGGAGTAACGGACGCCAAGACGCATTCCAGCTCGCTCGAGGCTGATGAGGCGCAGCGCGTGCGCGCGCATTTCCAGCGCGGAAGCAGCCGGAATGGCGGCTCAGCAGCAGCCAAAAACGAGGGTGGAGCGCCGAAGATCGACTGGTCGCGGGTGTCCAAGCCCGGCGATGTTCTGAAGGCTATCCAACAGCGCAAGGAAGAGGCAGACCGGCCCGCGCCGCGTCCTCAGGCTGTGCCCCCTCCGGCAGCGGTGAAGCCTGCTGCCCCGGCGGCACCTGCGCCAAGCGCTCCGGCAGCCTCTGCCGCGCCTGCAGCCACGCCCGTTGCTCCGCCGAAAGCAGAGACTCCGGCTCCACCGCGCCGCATTGTCGTGCCTCAGCCGCGCCAGGCGCCGCCCATCGTGACCGTGCCTCCTCCTCCGCCTCCGGCCATTGCCGCGAAGCCGCCTGCCGGACCAGTGGTGGCTCGCCCTCCGGTGTCTGCCGCTCCGCCGGCTGCTTCCGCCGCCGGGCAGCGTCCGGCGATTGCTTCGGCGCCACCGGCAAATCCGGTTGTTGCGCGTCCCCCGGCCGCGGCTCCGCCGCCGATACCGACCGTATCGGCTGCTGCTGCGCCTCCGGTTGCGTCTCCAGCACCCGCTCCTCCGCCTGCTGCTGCAGCGCCGCCACCGCCGGTTGCGACCGCACCAGAGGCGCCTGAGGCCTCCGCCGCTGCGACAACGCCCATCAAGCGTGTGATCATGCCGCAGACCGGCCCACGGCCCGTCTACAGCGCGCCGCCGCCCCGCCCCGTCGCACCGCAGAGTCCGGGAGCATCCGCATCCGGTGGCCCTGGCGTCATTCAGCGTGGACGTCCGATCTTCCAGCGCCCAGCGGGTCCCGGCGGTTATCCGCAGCGTCCCGGCGCCCCGGCTGGGGCTCCAGGCTTCCCCGCAGGCCGCAGGCCCATGCATCCGACCCGCTCCGCTCCGACCGGCGCCCCAGGTGGGCGTCCGGGCTTTGGCCAGCGTCCGGGAGGAGGAGGTCGTCCGGGCTTTGGTCCGCGTCCCGGCGGTCCTCCTGGTGCCGGCGGTGGCCTGGTGCCGCCTCCGGGCGAGGCACCGCGTCCCCAGCGTCCGGGCGGTCCGCCACGCGGCCGTGGACGCCAGCAGTACCCGAAGACCAAGGAAGGCCCGATGAAGGGCTTTGCTCCGCCATCGCGTTTCGGTGGAGCCCAGATTCCGCAGGAGCCGCTGCCCATCACCCGCACCATCACGGTGACGGAGGGCATCAGCGTGAAAGATCTGGCGGAGAAGCTCGGAGTTCGCGGCAAGGATCTGATTGCGACGTTGCTGATGCGCGGTGTCTTTGTCACCGTGAACCAGTCGCTCGATGCAGAACTGGTGAAGGATGTGGCGCGTCAGTTTGGCGCGGACACGATCATCATCAGCTTCGAAGACGAGATGGCGAACGAGGCGCTTGAAACGCTCCTCGGAGCGGAGCACGTTGGCGACATTGAAGTGACGCGTTCACCGGTAGTCACGGTGATGGGCCATGTCGATCACGGCAAGACGTCGCTGCTCGACGCGATCCGCGAAACCGACGTGGCGGCCGGCGAGGCCGGCGGCATTACGCAGCACATCGGTGCCTACAAAGTCCGCATCGCCAAGAAGGATTCACCCGCATTTGGCCGTGAGATCGTCTTCCTCGATACGCCGGGCCACGAGGCGTTTACGCGCATGCGTGCGCGCGGAGCCAAGGTGACGGATATCGTCGTGATCGTCGTTGCGGCGGATGACGGCGTGATGCCGCAGACGCTTGAGGCCATCGACCACGCGAAGGCGGCCAACGTACCGATCATCGTGGCAGTAAACAAGATCGATAAGCCGGAAGCACAGCCGGACCGCGTGAAGCAGCAGTTGGGCGATCGCGGACTGGTGCCTGAGGCGTGGGGCGGTTCGACAGTCTTCGTCGATGTATCGGCGAAGAAGCGGTTGAATCTCGATCTGCTGCTGGAGATGATTTGCCTGACCGCCGATCTTGGCGACCTGAAGGCGACGCCGGATCGCTCGGGTTTGGGCACGGTGCTCGAAGCCAAGCTCGATCGCGGCCGAGGCGTTGTGGCCAGCGTGCTGGTGCAGAATGGCACACTGCGCAACAGCGACAGCTTCATCGTGGGCAATACCTTCGGCAAGGTTCGCGCTATGTTCGACGATCGCGGACGGGCCATCGAAGAGGCAGGGCCATCGACTCCGGTCGAGATCCTGGGCCTCGAAGGCATGCCGGATGCGGGCGACAACTTCCTGGTCGTCGCGGATCGCGACAAGGCGAAGGGCATCGCGCAGTACCGCAAGATGAAGGAGCGCGAGTCGCAGCTTGCCAAGAGCTCGCGTGTCTCGCTCGAAGGGCTTGCGGAACAGATCAAGCAGGCCGGCGTCAAGGACCTGCCGCTCATCCTCAAGGGCGATGTCCAGGGCTCCGTGCAGGTGCTCTCCGATTCGCTCAGCAAGATGTCGACCGAGAAGGTGCGGATCAAGATTCTCCACACCGGCGTGGGCGCCATCACGGAGAGCGACATCCTGCTGGCATCGGCATCGAATGCCATCGTGATCGGCTTCAACGTGCGGCCGGAACGCAAGGCTGCCGATCTGGCCGAGCAGGAAGGCGTGGAGATCCGGCTGCACTCGATCATCTATGAGTTGCAGGACGAGATCACCAAGGCGATGCTGGGACTGCTCGATCCGGTGTTCAAGGAGAGCTATCAGGGCCGCGCACTGGTGCAGGAGGTCTTCCGCATTCCCAAGGTGGGCACCATTGCCGGTTGCCGCGTGACCGACGGGTCTATTCGTCGAGACGCAGAGGTTCGCGTGATGCGTGGCGGCGAGCAGGTCTTCAAGGGCAAGCTCGCATCGCTGAAGCGGTTCAAGGACGATGCGCGCGAGGTGACCAACGGTATGGAGTGCGGCATGGGCTTCGCCGGCTTTAGTGATGTGCAGCAAGGCGACCAGATCGAGGCCTTCGTCACCGAGAAGGTCGCGGCCGAGCTCACTGCTCACTAAACGTAACTCAATCATGCACAGAAGCCCGGCCATCGGCCGGGCTTCTGTTTTGCGTGCGTCGGGGACCGTTACTTTGCTGCCGCCGTCACCGGGACTAGCGGCTTCAGGATGTCGTTCAGCAGATCGGGTGCGCTGTTATCCCGCTCCAGGTGTGGATACTTCTCGCCGCCGTGATAGTCGAGCTTCAGGGTGCGGAAGTGATTGTCGTTCGAGACGATGCATTCGATCGGCTCGCTGGTCCCCTTGGCATGTTTCAGGGCATCTTTGAAGCCATCATCGGAGTAGCCGACATTATTGACGGCAACGATCTTCCATTGCGGGGCGAAGCCGGCCTTGTCGGCGTCGGAGAAGATCTTCACATCACCGATGGTGCCGTCCTTGCGCACGCGGAGGCCGACGGAGTAGAAGGCGTCCAAACCGCCGAGGTAGCCGAGCTCGGCCTTCTCAAACTTCGTGGGCTGATCGTCATAGACGAGCTTGTAACCACCATGCTCGATGCCACCCAGCGGCGCGTGGTTCGCGTGCGAAGTAAGACGCTCGGTCAGGAAGCCGCGCCAGTCGTAGGCGACGACGGAGTTGAGATCGTTCACGATGTCATCGAAGGTGTAGGGGACAACCGTCGGCGGCGTGTTGCCGCCGACGGCGAGGAACTTCACTGCAAAGTCGTTCAGTGATTTCTGCCCGTGGGTGAGCTGGCGGATGGTGGTGTCGGCATCGAGCCAAACCAGTTCGCCTTCCGGGTAGTAGTCCTGGCTGCGGCGCCAGTTGCCGTAGTTCTGTGTGTTGCCGCGCAATATCTGCGCTGCGATGGCAGTGTCTTCCAGATTGCGCCAGGTGCGGCCCGGCTTCTGATCCAGCGATGCCGCAGTGAGTGCCAGTGATTCCTTGAACTGCTCCGGCGTGAGCAGTCCGCTGCGCGTCGCCAGCACATCGCCCCAGTACTGCGTCATGCCCTCGTAGACCCACAGCAGGTCGCCGCGCATGGGCGTTGCGTAGTCCGGTGTCGCAAGGCCGATCGGCCGGCGGTATTTGCCATTCCAAGAATGCGTGAATTCATGCGGCAAGAGATCGGCGTCGAGCATTGCCATCGATTCATCGGAGAGGCCCTTCTCGGGCAGTCCGTTGTCGCTGGACTGGTGATGCTCCAGGCCTTCGCTGCGAACGGTGTCGCTCAGCGAGAGAACGAAGTGGTAGGTCTCGTAGTGATGCGATTGGTAGAGCATCGAGGCCTCGCGCACCAACCGCGAAAACGAGTCGAGCACCGCAGGCTTGATCTCGACATCCTCCGGCGCCTCGCCGGCTACGTCGAGGAAGTGCTTGGGCGTGATCTCCGGTGCGAGCGGAATCTCGCGAAAGTAGCGGCCGGTGATGAGCGGCGAATCGACCAGCGTGTAGACCGGGGCAGTCTGGAAGGAAGTGTCATTACCGGATTGCTGCGTTGGCGTCAGCGCCGTGCCTGACTTCCAGCCCTCTGGAACGGTGATGCTGGCGGTGATGGGAATATCGGCCACTGGAATGTGAGCCGGGTAGAGCACGACCGAGTTCCACTCCAGCACGGCCATATTCGCGCTGGTGGCGTCATTTTCATCGGAGCCAGTGCCTCCGGGGACAGCCAGGAAGTCGTAGGAAACATCGAGCGAGGTCACGCCCTCCGGCACGGTGAGATGGATGCCGTACATGTCGACCTCATCGCGCCGCCACGGGATGTCCTTGCCGTTGGCGCGGATGAAGACGCCCGAGAGGTTGTCGATCGGGCCGGTGGGGCGATGGTCGCCGGGAATCCACTGCGGGTATTCGAGCGTGAGCGCTCCCGCGGAGACGGGGATGGTCTCATGCGCGCGCAGGATGTGGCGTGGCGCATCGGTGAGATCGACGTGCAGAACGATGGGAGTGGTTGGAGGAGTGGCCGCTTCGTTGTGCGCTGTGGTCTTGTGCTTTGCTGCGAGGGCGGAGAAGGTGAAAGAGGGAACCAGTAATAGGGCAAGAAAGCGAGGCGCGGCCTTGGGCATGACGAAAATCATACCGCCAGCGGGCACGCGGCGGCCTACCGCAACAGGCTACTGTAGCGCGTGGGCGAGTAGCCGACGATGGAACGGAAGTCATTGATCAGGTGCGCCTGGTCGAAGTAGCCGAGGTCAAGCGCTGCCTGCGCGCCATCCACGACATCTCCGGCCTTCATGCGCTCGACCAATTCGTGCAGGCGATAGCGACGGATTACCCATTTGGGACTTGCGCCCACGTACTCCTGAAACAGCCGTTGCAGCGAGCGCTGGCTCATGCCGCTGCGGCGCGCCAGCTCCTGCACGCTGCTAATCTCGGGTTCATCCTCGCCCGCCTTCAGAATCTGTTCGACCAACCGCGCGGCCAAGGCGACATTCTCGTCCGGCGCAGCCAGCCGCGCGCGCAGGAACTCGCTCGCGGCGGCAATGAGGGCATCGTCGTCCTGCAGCGACAGCATGGTGCGTTCCCACTCTCGTGCGCCGGCTCCGAAGACCTGTTCGATGGATACCATGCGATTGGCGAGAGAGCCGACAGAGGAACCGAGAAATGGCCGGAAACCGCCGGCACGAAACTTGATGCCGAAGACGCGCGAGTCACCTTCCAATGTGGTCGAAAAGCGCGCTGTGTGCACGCCCGCGATACGAGACCCCGCAGGCTCGAAGACGATATGAACGTTCGGATGAGGCAGCGTCTCCTGCAGAAACGGTTCGCAGCCGCGCAGGTCCCAGGCCACGCTCCAGAAGTGCTGTATCCACGGCTCAAGATCGGCGGCCGGCTGCCGTCGCGCATGACGCAGGCGCCCTTCGGCTGGAGGCGGCCGCAGCACCCCACGCGGTCGCCCTACCTCGGGATCGTAGATCTCCTCCGTGGAAGGCTCCGCTTTTCTGGGAGTCTCTTCACTCACGGTTTGCCTTCATGGCATCAATGGCGCTCCAGCGCGGCACGGTCCCAGCCTGCCTTGTCGGCGGCTGCGGCATAGGTGCTGTCCAGAAATGCGCGCACCGCAGTTTCCGGCGATACCTGTTTGCGCACGTCGTTGTACTTGAGCAGAAACTCGCCCATCTTGCTGTCGAAGAATGCCGCTGCGGGTTCCACCTTCGCCTCCGCAAGTTCAGCGGGCGACGGCGCTGCATAGCAGTAGAAGGCGGCTTCGCCGTAGCCACCGTTGCCAGGCCAGAAGCCGGCGCTGATCACTTCGTGCGAGTAAGCTTCACGCGTGACGGCGTCGGCGCCCGCGCGCTCCGGAGCGCGCTTGCCGGAGAAGCGGGTCACGGCAAGATCGAAGCTGCCCCAGAAGAAATGCACGGGGCTGATTTTGCCGATGAAGCCGGAAGAGAATTCCTGAAATATCTGATCCACACTTACCAATACGCGCCAGAAACGGTGAGCGTACTCCGGATCGTAAGAGGCGTTCACCGTGTCCAGATCGAAGCGGATGGGATCCTTGATCTCGACTGGCATGGGATGAATGGGTGCATCGACTCCCAGGAGCGTGAGGCATTGCTGAAACTCGAGGTAGAAATCCGCGACTGTCTGCGGCCGCAGGGGAATGGACAACGATGCACCGGTGCTGAGCCGGAAGTGGAGCTCGTGACTGACAAAGTCGAACTCGATGTCCAGCATCTCATCGTCGGTCTGCATGGCGGAGGTGCTCAGCCCGCGCGCGCTGACGTAGAGCGGCACATTCCACCAATGCGCCTGCATGGGACTGAGCGCCAGCCGCACCTTGCCGACGATCTGTGTCCACATGTGCAGCGTGGATGCGGTAGGTTCCCATGCGGACCAGTCAAGCTCCGGCCACGGATTCGGTTCTGCGGACATAGTGCACCTCGGACCAACGATGTCATGTTCTGACGGTGACCCGCTTGCGCGCAAGAGATTGGATGCTTTAGAGGAGAGTTCGCAGCCGTACGAGTATCGCGTCCAAGGCTACTGGCAGCGGGCCGGGGAGGGTGCAGCCGCTGGCATTTTCGTGGCCCCCGCCGCCCAGCTTTTCCGCCACCGCGGCGACGTTCACCGCTCCCTTGCTGCGGAGGCTGAGGCGCACGCGGTGGTCCGGCAGCTCACGCAGGAAGACGGCGACCTCGACCCCGGCGATCCCGATGGCGTAGTTCACAATGCCTTCGCAATCCTCTTCGGCAGCGTTGGAGCGTTCCATGTCGGAGGTCGTGACCCAGAGCCATGCGATGCGTCCATCGCGCCGCAGATTGGCCAGCGCCGCACCGAGCAGCAGCATCTTCGACATTGGATTTGAAAAGTAGACATCCTGCGCGATGGGCGCCGGGCATGCGCCGAGCCGAACCAGCTCATGCGCCAGTGAGAAGGTGTGCGCGTCGGTCCCTACGTAGCAGAAGGAGCCGGTGTCTGTGAGCACGGCCATGTAGAGGCAGGTTGCCATCTCCGGCGTGATGCGCACGCCGGCGGCGCAGGCGAGGGTGAACACCAGCTCCGCGACGGCGCAGGCATCGGTGTCGATCCAGTTCAAGTGGGCGAAGTTGCGCCCGCTGGTGTGGTGATCGATGTTGATCAGACGGCGTCCTTCGAGGCCTTTGAGCCGGCTGCGCTCGATGCCATCACATTCCAGCAGGATCACGAGATCGAAGTCGCCCTGTACGCGCTGCAAGTGCCGAATGCTCTGCGCGCACGGCAGCCAGCGATAGATGAGCGGCACACGATCGCTGAAGACCATGGTCACCTGCTTGCCGAGCTGCTCCAGCATCATTCCGCAGGCAAGCACGGACCCGACAGCGTCACCATCCGGCCGCGCATGCGCGGTCACCAGGATGTTTTGCGCGTCCTGGATGGCATCGAGGATAGGTCCGATGACTGCCGGCCGCCGCTGACTGAATGCAGCCATCGGCGTGCGCCCCGAGCCCGGCAATGAAGACTCCGGGAGCGGGCCAACGAATGCTGGGTCAAGCTGCCGCGACATGGAGGCAGGCTGCTTCATGCGCCTTTGTTGGCCTCCGGGGTGGGTGGCGGTGCCTGAGAGGAGCTGCTGCCCTTGCTGCGCCGCCTGCGTCCCAGAAGCTCATCGATACGGGCGGTCATGCGATCCGTACGATCGAGGTGGAAGGTCAGTTCCGGCACGTGACGGACGCCCATGCGGTCCAGCAGCTCATGCCGGATGAAGCCTCGCGCGGCCGCCAGAGCGGCCAGCATCGGTTCCTCATCCTCGGCCGGGCCATCGTTCGCGACGTAGACACGGGCCGACTTGCCGCCGGCGTTCAGCACCACTTCTGTCACGTGCGCCGAGCCGATTCGCGGGTCCGAGAGTTCGCCCTGGATCATGGTGCTGATCTCGTCGCGCAGGGTCTCGGCCACACGGTCCTGGTGATATTTGCGGGCGCGTTGCTCTGGCATGCCGAAACCTCCCTGGGTAAACCCAAAAGGATATCAGAATGGCCGATGGGGGACGGCACTTGATATGCGCTCAGGCGAGAGGGCGGGAGCCGTCATGATTCGACAAAGTCCCAAAATGAATCGGTGACTTCGGCGCCATGGTCGGCGGCCAGACGCGTCGCCGCGCTCTCCACTTCGGCCATCAGTCCGCGAAGGTAGTCGCGTGAGGAGGAGATGGCAGCGATGCCGAGCGTCGCGCTCTGCCAGGTGACGGCCTCATCCAGCTCGGCAACAGAGATGTTGAAGCCCTGGCGCAGCCGGTCCTTCATGCTGCGCACCACCTGCCGGCGATCTTTCAGAGAGCGGGAAAGCGGGATCGAGAGTTCTATGGTCAGGGCGGCGATGGCCATTCCTTCATCATGCACCTGCAGTAGCGTAGTGCGGACGGTTCGAAGGAACTAGGTGGCGGTCGTTCCCCCGGCGTCGGGAAAGAACGGGGCGATCTGCTCACGGCGCGGTGCCTTCGTACATGCGCTGACCACAACGAGGCAGAAGACCGAGGCGATCAGGGCAGGGAAGATGGCATCCCGCGCGGCAAGTACTGCCGGCAGATGATGGTGAATCAGGTCCGTGTCCCAGAAGACGGTGACGAAGGTGCCCACACCGATGGCAGAGACTGCGCCTGCGGCATTGGCTCGTCTCGAGTAAAAGGCTGCCAGCACAACCGGCGTAAGCGCGGCGGAGTAGATGGTGTAGGCGTAGAGCGTCTTCTGCAGAACGGATTGCGTGTGCAGCGCCTGATAGAGCGCCCACAGGCCAAGCGCCACGACCATCAGTCGCGATATCAGCAACACGACGCGGTTCGAGGCGTTCGGCGCAATGTAGCGGGAGAAGACATCGTTGACGAGGTTGGTGGCGGGAGAGAAGAGATAGTTGTTGGCGGTGGAGACGATCTTGGCGAAGACCGCGCCCATCAGCAGCGGGCCCAGCCATGCGGGCAGCCCATGCAGTGCGGACCACGCGATGATCTCGCGTGGATGCTCATGCACCTCTCCGGTAGGAAAGACGACCGAGGCGATGACGGCGAGCGCGACGATGACGGTCTCAAGAATGATGGTGCCGATGACCCAGCCCACCACAGCCTGCCGTGCAGCCTTCTCCGACTTGGCGGAGAAGAACTTTTGATACATCGATTGATTGCCCAGCATGAGCAGCATGGTGGGGAGAAAAAGTTCCAGTGCCTGGATGAGATTGAAGTCGCCCAGAACCTGGAAGTGCGTAGCAGGCAGCGAGGTGTGCACACTGTTCCAACCGCCAGCGCGATGCAGCAAGAATGGCAGCGCCACGACGAGGGTAACGGTAGCGAGAATGCCGATCAGCACATCCATGTACGCCACGGATGACATGCCGGCAATGGCGGTGAACACGATCACGAATGCAGCGATCAGATACTTGCCGCCGTCCGACGAGATCGCGGTAGGAAAGACCAAGTGCAGGATATCGCCGCCGCCTATGAGCTGGTAGCTAGTGATCGCGGTGTAGGTGAAGAGCACCGCAATGACACCCAGCACGCGCGCGGCCTGGTTGTAGCGGACCTCCAGCAGATCCGGAATGGTGAACTGCGCGAACTTGCGCGCGCGCGGCGCGATGAAATAGATCAGCGCAAGACCGGCCCAGCCGCCCGCAGATTGCCACAGCGCTGCGAAGCCATGCTTGTAGGCATTTTCCGCGCCGCCGAGAAGGGAGCCGGAGCCGATCCACGAAGACAACAGTGTGAAGACAAGAACGAATGCCGGCAGCGAGCGGCCAGCCACCAGATAGTCGGCCTTGGTGTGCGTCTTGCTCAGACGCGAGATCGAGACGGTGAGCAGGCCAAGGACGATGGCGATGAGAACGCCGGCGTAAAGGTGGTTCATGAGATTGGAGAAGCCTTTATACCGTTTTCACACATATTGTGTCCGGCCAGCAGCCGCGAGGAACAGCTTTTCTTGACGGAAAAGCTGCGTCCAGCGTGGTTTCGACATATATGCCATGTGTGAAAACGGGTAGAGATTCATGAGCGATGCTACATGAATGGCGTTCACCATCGCGCGCGGCTCAAATCTGGCTGTAGTCGCGTGCGCCGAAGAGCGCTGTGCCGAGCCGGATCTCCGTTCCGCCCTCTTCGATGGCGACGGCGTAATCGTGCGTCATGCCCATGGAGAGCGCTTCGAGCCGCAGCTTCGGATGACGGCGGGCGTACTCGTCACGCAACTCACGCAAGCGGCGGAAGTAGTGGCGCACGGCCTCGGCATCGCGCAGATAGGGCGGCACCGTCATCAGGCCGCGGGGCGCCAGGTGGGAAAGCTCGGGAAGCCGTTCGAGAAGCTGCTCGAGCTCGGGGCTTTCAGGTGCGGCCCCGCTCTTTGACTCCTCCTCGCTCAGCTTGATCTCGATCAGGACTGGAAGTGTGCGATTGGCAGTTGCGGCCGCTGTCTCCAGACGCTCGGCCAGACGGAGCGAATCGACAGAGTCGACGGTGTCAAAGAGCGCCGCGGCGCGCGCGGCCTTGTTCGACTGCAGATGCCCGATCAGGTGCGAGTGCAGTGGATGCGCGGCTCGCAGTGCATTCCATTCCGGCTGCTTGCGGTCGAACTCCTGTACCTTGTTCTCGCCGATATGGGTGATGCCAAGCTCCGCCGCGGCGGCGATGGCTGCCGCAGGGTGCATCTTGGTGACGGCGATCAGCGTGATTTCGCCACGGGAACGGCCAGAGCGCCGGCAAGCAGCGTCGATGATCTCTTCCACCTGAGCGAGATTCTGCTTCAACTCATCGCGAGTGTTCATGCTGCTGCTGCAAGCTGGTCGCCGAAGCGGACACAGTCCTCGGCCAGCGCGGTGAAGTCTTCCATCCGGCTGCGGTGGTTGGTGATGGCGACGCGCAGGGCGTACGTTCCGTCCAGCACGGTGCTGGAGACGATGTAACGGCCAGACTCCTGCAGCTCGATGACCAGGCGTCGATTCAGCGCATCCAGTTTGCTTTCGTCAAGATCCGGGCGCCGATAGCGGAAACAAATAACATTCGTGGGCCGTGGCGCACACAATTCAAGGCGCGGCGAAGCTTCGATAAGCGCCTGCAGGTGCGCGGACTGGGCCATGTTCTGCGCGATGAGGTGCGCGTAGGCATCAACGCCATGGACCTGCAGCGACATCCAGAGCTTGAGTGCGCGAAAGCCGCGGGTCAGCTCCACGCCGCGATCGGCAAAGGGCAGCCCGCCGGCCATGATGCCGCCCTCCGCCTCTTCCAGATAGCTTGCCTGCGTCGCGAAGGTTGCGGTGTGTATTTTGGGGTCGCGCACCAGTACGCAGCCGATCTCGAATGGCAGATAGACCCATTTATGCAGATCGAAGGCGAGGGAATCGGCCTCTTCAATGCCGCGCACCAGGCCGGCATATTCCCTGGTGAGGCGCAACAGCGCACCGAAGGCGCCATCCACGTGGAACCAGAGATCGTGTTTGCGGCAGAGCGCGGCAATCGCCGGCAGATCGTCGATCGCGCCCGTGTTCACCGTGCCGCAGTTGGCGATCACCACGGCGGGCCGATGACCTGCAGCCTTGTCTCGTTCGATTTGTAACTCAAGTTGTGGCAAATCGAGCTGGTGAGCCTCCGTTACCGGGATGCGGCGATAGGCTTCACGGCCCAGGCCCAAGAGCTCCACCGCCTTCATCGCCCAGGAATGAGTCTCGTTCGAACCGTAAACGAGGAGTTGCGGGTGGACGCAGCCCTGCAGGCCCTGCTCCCGGAGGTCGTAGCCGGCCTTCGCGTGCCGCCCTACGGCGAGGCCGATGAGGTTCGCCATGGTCGCGCCGGTGGTCAACACGCCGGAGCTCTCCGCCGGCATGCCCATCAACTCGGCCAGCCAGCGCAGGCAAGCTGTTTCCATCACGACCGGCGCCTGTTGGCCACCGGCTACATGGGCGTTCAGGCCGGAGGCGAGCATGTCCGCCAGCATGGCCAGCGGGGTGCCGGTGCCACGCACCCATCCCCAGGCCCTGGGGTGACGGTTGCCAATCGTATAGGGGACCAGATGCTCCATAAGGGTGCGATAGACATCCTCCGCCGGACGGCCGTGCGCCGGCAGCGGACCGGCAAGGGCCGCCGCGGATGCTTCCGGGAGCGGCCGCCACGCGGGTTGCTCGCGCAGGGTGGCCAGGTCGTCGAAGATATCGTCCAGCATGCGATGACCCAGTGTGCGCAGCTCTTGCCATGCCTCAGGTGTGGCAGGGTCGAGTGTGAACTGTTGCATCTGGGCTATTTTTTCGCTGACTTCGCGCTTTTCGTTGTCGTCGCGGACGGTGGGATGCGCGGGCAAGGGCATATGCGGAAGACCTCGCAGATTGAAAATCGGGCGAGGCACGCCGAAGGGTGTCAAACGCTCGGGTCCACGTCCCCGCATGTGGGGATCGCAGCGCCGTTATTCAGAATAGATCATTTTCCCTGCCCTAGTACGCAGCCGGTGATTCACCTGGAGTGGCCTTTCCGTGAAAGAAAGGCCACCACAGCTGTCGCTGAAGGGAACAGATCTGCAGGGAAATGGTTTACCGCGTCGTCAGGAGGAAGTCAGGTGAGGGTCAGAGAGCTTGCGCAAGACGGGGCAGCAGCCCCGCATGGCTGGTCTCGTACAGGGCCAGCAGCCGCTGCCGCATCAGGTAGTAAGCGGCGGAAGCTTCATGGATGTAGAAGGGAATGCGCAGACTCTGCCGGCGCAGCAGCATGGCCATCTCGATCTGTGTGATCGCCTTCTGCAGACGGGCGGCATCGCGCCGCATGATTTCGGCGACGACCGTAGCGTCCTCAAAGTTCCAGCGCTGCACGAATATGGCGAGGTCCAGCATCACCTCGGCGTTGCGGCGCAGCCGGGGAAGGCCATCGGCGCCGCCTAGCAGACGCCACATCGCCTGCGGCTGCAACTCGAGTTGATTTCCGCGCGGATCCAGGTAGGCCTTCGCGATGCGTTCCAGATCTGCAAAGTTCAATGGCTCGATGCGAGCGACCAGAGTATTCCAGGTGGTGTTTTGCTGGGCGCGGCGGCGCAGGAAGAACCGCAGCTGGATCCCGATGATTACCAGGAGGAGGAAACCGATTGTAGCGAGGCCGACCACTTTTAATGAAACTCCTTCCCCCGGGTACCCAAAACTTTTGCGAGATCGTAACTTACTTTGTCTGTGACATGCAAGATGGCATCGTGGATTTCTGGTGAAAGCTGTTCCCTTTCGGGCTCGTTTCGCCATAGTGCAACGATCCAGTAAACGAGGATCGACAAGTAAACGATCATCCGAGCATGCTCAACAGCAAGAAAATGCCCCTCTCTTCCCAGGTACCCGTGCAGCAGATCCAGGACGACAGACACGATGGCCCATGCAGTCAGCCCATATCCCACCGACATCACATGCGACCTCCAGTAGAGGCCAAGCTTCTGTGAATAGAAGAGAACGATTGTGAAGATCGAACAGATGAGGATGCTGGTAAAGAGCTGTCCGCGGATCTCCAGCACCCCGGCAAGGGTATGAGCAGGCGGACGCACGGAAAATGTCAGCAGGAATGCGATCAGCGCAATTGCGGCAGCGAAGACGATCAGAAGGAAGCGCTTCGCGCGAATGCCGTCCCGCAGGGGCCGAAAGACGATCTGGGCCACCTGTGCGACGACTGCGAGTTGCAGCAACGCATCAATCGCTTCAGCACTCCAGTAGAGGCGCGCATACGTGGGCGGACCCCGGCGCGAAGCCCCAAAAAGCAATCCAGCGGAGAGGATGCTGAACGCTGACCATAGGGCCAGCGATGAGAGTTGAGGAAGGCGTCGGCGAATGCACAGCACAATGAGCAACGCGGCATTCACCAACGGACCGGCCACCCACAATGCCGCGTCGAACAAAGGGAGTCTCACACGACACCCTCCTAATGCTCCCAATTATCTATCGAAACTTGGCCTCTAAGTGATCCTCAAAACCCAAACAGTGACATCACGTACGTGACAAAGCTTCCCGTCGGGGGCGGATTCGTGCCGCCAGGACCAGACTTGGCGAAAGCAGGGGCTGTTGTTGCTGCAAGGAGGGCTGCGGAAAGGACGAGTGAACGGAAAGTGTGTGACATGATAAAGGCTCCCGGGCGCAGATGCGCTCCAGAAAGCGTAACGAAAGTGCAGCAAAGTGTGATAGGGGAATTACCAGAGGAATATTGGTAACTAACGTCCTATTGCCAAATTGGAATTGGCGTGGTTGGAGGGCGACGATTATCGCCCCAGCCCCTCCAGGTATTTCTCCGCCTCCAGGGCGGCAGCGCAGCCTGATCCGGCAGCCGTGATCGCCTGCCGGTAACGCCGGTCCTGCACATCCCCGCAGGCAAAGACGCCCTCCACCCTGGTGTGCACATCGTCATGGGTAACCACGTAGCCGTCGCTATCCAGCTCGATCTGGCCGACAAAGGGCTTGGTATTCGGCTCGTGGCCGATGCCGAGGAACATCCCGGTGACGGCAAGCGTTGAGGTCACGCCGGTCTTCGCATGCTTCAGGCGGAGACCAGTAACCTCTTTGGATTCAACGCCCAACACTTCCTCAACGACGACATGGGGGAGGAATTCGATCTTCTGGCTGGCCCGGGCGCGTTCCAGCATGATGTGTGAAGCGCGATAGTTGTCCGACCGGTGCAGCAGGTAGACCCTGGAGGCAAACCGGGTGAGGAATAGGGCCTCTTCCATGGCGGAATCGCCGCCACCGATCACAGCTATCTCTTTGCCGGAGAAGAAGAAGCCATCGCAGGTGGCGCAGGAGGAGACGCCATGACCGATCAGGGCCTGCTCCGACGGCAGACCCAGCCAGCGCGCCGAGGCACCGCTGGCGATGATCAGCGTGCGGGTGCGGATGGTCTCCGAGCCCAGGTTCAGGACGAAGGGCCGCTGCGAGAGGTCGGCGGAGACTAAGTGCGCCATCCGGAACTCCGCACCGAAGCGCTCGGCCTGCTTCTTCATGTTTTCAATAAGCTCGGGGCCCTGGATGCCATCCGGCCAGCCGGGAAAGTTCTCGACCAGGGTGGTAATGGAGAGCTGCCCCCCCGGCTCGTGTCCTTCAAGGACCAGAGGTTTCAGGTTGGCGCGTCCCGTATATATGGCGGCAGTGAGCCCGGCGCAACCGGAGCCCAGAATGACTGTGTCGCGAACGTTGTCTGTCATGATCTCTATCAGTGCTATCGGTGCATCTTTGATTCTAATCACGCAAAAACGACTCCGCGGCGCTTGGCTGCGGAAGGAAAGGGGCAAGGAATGGCGGATCTGGTGCTGGTGTATGGAATGCGGCTGCTCCCGGCGGACGAAGTGAAGCAGGTAGGCTCGGCTCCTGTGGCGCTGAATAACGGTAATGAGGCGCAGGTGACGATGCATGTGCTCGAAGGCTCACGAGAGCAGATAGAAAAACAGTTGAAGCAGAGCATCGATGCTTTCTTCGACTTTTATCCCGAGATCTGAGTTCTGCGGCTAGCATTCCAGGGGTGTGCGGGAATGAGTGGGGCGTGGGGATGAAAGGTTTTTGAATGGGCAAGCGATGGATGGTCGCGGCGGGATCGCTGGTACTGGCGATGGGAGCGCTTCACGCGAGCGCGCAGGGCCGGGACGCCCAGGACCGGAACGCCCAGGACACGGGCAGAGTGCAGCCGCAGGCGACTGCGGAGAACGTTCTGGCGGCCCTGGTCCACGATTCAGCTGTGATTTTCGCGGGTCAGGTGTACGCCATTCGCGTGCCCCCGCAGATGGAAGCTGCTTCCGGCGTCAAGGGCGGTCTGCCAAGCTCGCATCCGGATGCTGTCGAAGTGGAGTTTCGCGTCGATATGGGGATTCGAGGCGCGTCGATCGGCAGCAACTACATACTGCGGATGCCCGCGTCTGCCTGGCAGCAGGCGCCTCCGTTCACGCTGCATCAGCGCGCTGTCATGTTTCTGAAGCCAGCGGATGCTGCCGGCTTCTCCGGCCCGGTGGAGGGCGAATCGGATATCCCCGGGATGGATCTGGGCGTGATGTCGGTCGACTCGTCCAACCAGGTGGACCTGAGCCGGTTGCAACGGCTGGTCACAAAGAAGACGATCACGTCGGCAGCCATGCTCCCGACGGTCAATCCTTCGGCTGGGACATCCGTAACCGATGTCGATACGGCGCTGGGAAGAGAGACGTTAGTTTCCGGGTCCAGCGAGGGAAGAATGCCTGAGCTGCGCAACAAAACGGTGCCATTTCTGGCATTGGTGCGAGATATCTCGGTGCTGAGCACAGCAGAGGGTCAGCAACCGCGAGCGGCGAGCGCGCCAGCGAACTAAGACCCGAAGCGAAGAGCTCGAAGCGAAGGCCGCTCGGCGCGCATCTCTCAGGTATAGGAGCGAAGATGACCGTGACGAATGGACAGAGCACAGTGAAGACACCCTCCCGACCGCGGGTGGTGGTGCTGGGGGCCGGCTTCGCGGGGTTGAATGCAGCGCTGGCGCTGGGCGATATGGCCGTGGACGTGACGGTGATCGACCGGCGCAATCATCACACCTTCCAGCCGCTGCTCTATCAGGTTGCTGTCGGCGTGCTGTCACCGGCTGATATTTCGCAGCCCATCCGCACTGTTCTGCGACACAAGAAGAACACGGAAGTTTTGATGGATGAGGTGATGAGCATCGATGCTGCGCAACAGAGTGTGCGGCTGCGCAGCGGCGCAACGATAGGGTACGACTACCTCATCGTTGGGACTGGATCCACCCATAGTTATTTCGGCAACGATGGCTGGGCGAAGTTCGCGCCCGGCCTGAAGACGCTGGAAGACGCCCGCGAGATTCGGCGCCGCATCATGCTCTCCTACGAACTGGCGGAGCGTGAGGCAGTGGAGACGGGATCGCATCCGCCGCTGAACTTCATCATCGTTGGCGGTGGTCCTACAGGGGTGGAGCTGGCGGGCGCCATCCGCGATATTGCCTCGCTCTATATGAGGGAGGATTACCGTCACATCGACACGGCGAAGACGCGCGTGCTGATCATTGAGGGTGGCCCGCACATCCTGCCTTCCTATCCACCCGACTTACAGAAGAAAGCGGTGGAGCAATTGCAAGAACTGGGGGTCGAGATCCTGACCGGGAAAACCGTGACGGATATCGAGCCGGGCTACGTGGTCGTGGGCAAAGCGCCGAACACAGAGCGCTTGGATGCGCTGGTGACGTTGTGGGCGGCAGGCGTGCAGGCGTCGCCTCTCGGCAAGATGCTGGGCTTACCGGTGAACCGCCGGGGTGCTGTCGTCGTGGATTCCTATCTGAATCCGCCGGGCCTACGAAACGTCTTTGTCTGCGGCGATCTGGCGGACGTGACGGAGAACGGCAGAGCGGTTCCTGGAGTCGCACAACCCGCCATGCAGATGGGCACGCAGGCGGCACGCATGATCGAAGCCGACATGGAAGGCAGGCCACGCAAGCCATTCCACTACTTCGACAAGGGAGACATGGCGACGATCGGCCGCAACCGCGCGATTGCCGACGTGAAGTGGCCCTTCAAGGCGCACTGGAGCGGCTTTCCCGCGTGGGTGACCTGGCTGTCCGTACACATTTTTTTCCTCATTGGCTTCCGCAACCGCATCCTGGTGATGATGCAGTGGGCGTGGACCTATCTGACGCTGGGCCACGGGGCGCGGCTGATCATGGGCAACCAGCGGCTGCCGGGATGGAACGCGCTGGTTCCGGGACGAACCCCCGACCAGCAGGGACCACTGGATCTGGCATCGCCCGCGCATTTCGATCCTGTCGACGATGTAAGTCCGCAGCAGAGTGCCGCGCAGCCACCGAAGCGTGATCCGAAGGACTCTCAGAAGGCTACCGCCTAGAGCATTTTCGCTTCTAGCGAGTGCAGTGGAGAGTTGCGAAGTGTGGCTTTTCTTAACGGAAAAGCCACGATGAGCTGGGTTGTTCTGTATGCACCGGAAGCGAAAACGCTCCCGGGCCGACAGGCAGAGCCGTGACGTGGGTAGTGTCCAATCTTTTGTGTAAACGTCTTGGTTGAAGTTGGTGAATGGTTATGCGGAATACTGTGGGAAGCGAGCTTCCCACAGTATTCCGAA
>Ga0193743_1000466_pt1 | contig 32028 bp, 34 predicted proteins | sample L2c2metaG_FD_143038 | JGI IMG/M metagenome (GOLD analysis project Ga0193743, IMG submission 143038) | Soil microbial communities from a riparian zone of the East river system, Colorado, United States - L2c2 | ecosystem: Environmental > Terrestrial > Soil > Riparian zone | place: USA: East River...
CTCTGACCCTTCTTCTGGACCAACTGCGTCTCACTGGGAGTTGATAGTTTCGGTAAGTTCTCATTTGATGCATCGCTCAGTTTTGACTTTAATCTCATATATCCTTCCTCCAGAACTTCTGGATATGGCCCAATGCCGTCGTGCCATCCAAGGGAAGCTTTATAACTTTCCTATCCAATCTCATTTCGCCAACGTCACGTAAGTGATTACCTGAACAGATATGAGTTACAGACCCACTTAACGAAATGTGACTGTCTTTTTCTTCCAGGTGGTTTCGTCAAGTTGGCCTCGAAGGACCCTTTTGACAAACCTATCATTGATCCCAAGTATGTTTCAACTGCCTTCGACAAATTCTGCTTGCGAGAAGCCGTCAAGGCTGTCAAGCGTTTCGTCTCCGCAACAGCATGGGATGATTATATTATCGGCCCTCACGGTACTGCGGCGGGCACCACAGACGAAGAAATCGACTCGCATATACGAGGCATTGCAGATACTGTCTTTCATGCGACAGGTACTGCAGCCATGTCTGCCACGAATGCAAATTGGGGTGTGGTGAATCCTGACTTGAAGGTTAAAGGTGTTGAGGGTATCCGAATTGTTGACGCTTCAGTTTTCGTGAGTGATCTTATTTCCTTGGGGGTTTTTTTTTTTTCAAAGCGGTCATATTTTAATTATTTAGCCGTTGTCTCCTAATGCTCATACCCAAGGACCAGTATATTTACTTGCGGAGAGAGCAGCTATTATTATAGCGTCTCAACACGTCTCAACACTCAGACTCATAACATCATGTGAGTGGACCACTGGGAGGGTAGTCCTGCTTCTTGAAACTCAGGCCTCGGGACGCACATTAATACACCCCACTTCCAACCTTTTATAAACAAAGTTGATAAGTCTATGTATAAAACACCACGAATAGCTGTTATCTGCGTTTTTGTTTTTTCTTCGATTGCCCATCATCCTTCGGAGCCAACCGAATAGCACCAAGGACTTGTTCAAGTTCCTTATCCTCCTCTTTCGTAGCGACGTCTAAGACTTTCGAAGGACTGTCAGGCGTCGATGTCGTCTCAGATAGTGCTGCCTTCTTGATCCTTTTTCCGAGCTTTGCATTGAACAACGCATCAATCTCGTCTTCAGGACGAGACTTGCGCTTACGCTTTTCGTTAGATGGTGCTTGTTCGGCAGGCGTCTCCATCATTGGAGCGGATTCAGTCGGTATAGCATGTTGTCCCTGCGATCGCTTCCGTTCCGACTGTAAATTTCTCCATTCCTCCGGACGACGCTGAAGTAAATACAAGTTCAAATTCCGCGCAAAGAATTTTCCGAAGTACGACGCTGCCAGTACTTGTTCTTTGGTAATCAAAGATCGTGCAATTTTTTCCTGTACAAAGAAAATGCTTGGTTAAAACATACTTTGTATGGCGAGAGATATAAAAAAAAGGCCCAACTTTGAGGTAAGTATCGCAAAACGCCCAACAACGATCCACGACACGGCTTCCTAACTTATCGTCCAGCAGTACGTCGTAATAGCCTATGAAATCCAAAATGAATTGTCGTTTGAACTTTGCTAGCACGGTAGCGGAGTCTAGAAGAACATCAAAAACCCTTGAGCCCGAGGGATCATGGGCAATCTTGATGCGCTCTTCAAGAGACAAGGAGAAAATACTGAGATATTGTGTTCAATTATAAAAGTTGACAAACGCAGAGTTGTTTACCTCTCGATCACAAACTGGTTATGCGGGTCTGGAAGACGGAGTAGAGATTGCAGTAATATGGTTCCTTGGATTTGTGGTCTGAGAGGATTTGAGTGTGAGTGGGGCCCGTTGTGATGTGGAGTGCTTTGATGTTCTGGTTGGGCAAGGTGATTCTGGGCCCTGCGGTAGTCCTATTGAAGGATTAGCCATCAATGGATCAGATTGTGAGATTGTTTTGCTAACCTGTAACGGGAAAAGGGTGAGAACGCACGGTACAACATATGTTCGATCTGCGGGATCGGTTATACCGAAAGCCAAGTTGACAATCTAAAAAAGGTTCCGCGTTTAGGAAGCATAATCAATCTAGAACAATGAACAGACAAACATCGGATATAGATTGGGACAACGTCGTCTTGTAGATGGCGGCTCTTTCAATCACGGCTCTCAGAACGCCAGTCTTTGCTGTACCTGTGACCCAAAGGGTTGGGTAAGTCCTTCAAGTAGAAGATCCGTAAAAGCTCACGAATAACCTTGCTCCAGGTACTCTCCAGCTCATCGCATGCTTCCGATAGCTGAGCTTCAGAGAGCCTTTCTATAGCTTTAGCGAGAACAAAATTTCCGGCAGGATGCAATGCCAATCGCGGCAATCTTCCTTTGAAATAAGTTTTCCAAAGAACATCGAAAGCATCGCCTGGACAACGAGTAGCAATGATCTCTATGAGACGAGACGAATTGGGATCTCGGAGAAGAGTCGCCACGTAGTCCGATTCATCGATGTTAGTTAACATGTCCTTTCCTGGATATATTTTTCATTTGGATTCCTGGGATATATTTTGTGCATGAAACATACTGCATGCTGTGATCATGCCCATCATGACTTTGTCCATCAGAGACCCAGATTCATTGGACATATTCTGATCCGCTTCAACTTCTAATAATATCTGGAGATAGCATCAACTCATGAAAATTGTATCAAGCGGGAATGTCAAACCTGTAATCCAGGACATGCAACCTTACTTGCTGCCATCGCGCGAACCTCATTATCGCTAATCTGACTCTTGAACACCTCTATGATGCGTCTAGCCATCTGGGAAAATTCGGGCGGAACCCTCTCTGACTTGTTTTCTTTTCCTTTTCCTCTCACGTCTCCGAAAACAGATTTCATTACACCCTGCCTGGCTTTCCAAGCAGCGCTTTTCTTTGACCGCACCATGAATTGCGAGTTTTCGCGAGAGGTGCCGACGTTGAGATTTGGTGATAGAAGCAGAAGCAGACTGCGAACAACATGAGAGGCAAAAGGGTCCATAACAAGAGAGGGAAAATTTGGAAGGAGTTCCTAACACAAGATGACATGTAAGCAAGCTACCGACTTATATTGTATAAAACTCACCTTGGCAACATCCAGAATGAGCTGGGTCAGCGATGGAAGCTCGCCCTGGTCTGGCGAGTCTGGCACTGTAGGCATTATGCCTTTGGTCTATGGTATCATGAGAGCTAAGAAATTTGTAAAATATCGTTTAAAACACACCTCTCTTGAAATTGTATCTTTGGAAACGGTAAACAAGGTCTGGCAAACATGCGAAGCGAACCGGTGCCTAACCAGAGTCTCATACCTACCAGAGATGAAGATCAGCAACCAGTTTACCTCGTCAAAGTTTCAAATAACTCACGAACCAGTCAAGCTATCGACGAAAACTCGGCGCACAAAGTCGTCCATTGAATATGTCATTCTCTCTATGACAACTGAACAATCTGGGTCGGTCGCAAGTTGTTTTTCTTTGCCATGCATTTCACCCAATGCAGCCATGAAGAATAAACGTTTTTCTATAATAAATAATCCTGTCAAAAAGAAGTTGTATATAGTCTAAAGAGAGCAGCATACGTTCATTGGGATCCGTATCCCCAACCTCTTCGGCATCTTCGTCTCGGTTTTCTTGCCAATCACGAATTTGCACATCTACTGTTCGAAAGTACGCCTTGACATCAACATCCACAAATCCATAAGGTACTTCTGGGTTCGCTTCTCCCTCCTGTTTTGGACCAGGGACAATCCATATTGGTTTGTCGAGAGATTCCGTAGGTTCCGGTTCCTCTTCATGCTTGAAAAGCACTTGTTGTTTTGGCTCCTGCTCTGGTTGCCTTTTATGTTTCTTGCCTCTCTTTCTGTTTTCGCGAGGCATTTTGTCAACGAGAGGAGAGACCCTAACGTCACGTGGTCTAAACCGTCAAATCCATACTTTGATATAAGTCAAGTAACAGGATTTTAGGTTTCTTCAAGTCTTATAAGACCATACTAGTAAACAGAATTTCGATTCTCGTTGTCAAGAATAGCAGTCCAAATATACTGCCACTCACTTAGTAACACTTACAGTACACTGTTCACATTTCGAGCTGCCAACTGTTATTAACTTGTCCTTGTGTAAAATGGATGCTTTTTTTTTTGCACTTTCCCCTACATTCTACTGTGCTGATTCAAAGTAATTTCGTTTCTCTTGTGATGGCCACAAGACCTTTGATAAATTGAGATTTTTTTGCTGATGGACAATAACTCATCAACCAACTCCGGCGGGGAAGTTTGAACTTATGATCCCAACCAAATATTCCAGGTCAAGCTTCCATCTTCAGTACACAGATCGTTGCCAACCTCAAGGCCTGGCGCGGACGCGTCAAACTGCTTTATATCTTCAATTCTTCCATTTTACTAACTTACATATTACTATACACGTCTGTACCTTACACGTTTGATCACGTTCACCAGAACCTTCGACGCGAATTTTGTCCTAACCCGGTAGCCCGAGCTTGTCCCCACGCATAGAATGCACTCTGAAAATCTGCGAATGTTTCCTCCCCTGTAATCGCAAAAATAATGCGATCGAAAGAGTCCTTGAACCTTGCATCTGGGACCAATAACAGATGTGCCCAGATTCGAGCGACAGTAGCAACGTTGTTACGGAAAACTCCAGTGCCGAATGTCCCAAGGATGATATTTCGTACACCTTTTCGTTCGAATAAAAATAAAATTTGGCCCATTCTTTCGGACATTTCTTTCTCGATTCCGACTTCCAGGCCTGTGCTGATAGGACCATTCAATGCCTTGCGTACTTCGCCTGCATTGACGGCAGCACAGCTCAGGACATCCACCGGAAAGGGATATGTCCAAACACCGTCATCGTCGCGGAAGATGTTTATATTCGGAGAATATATCATGGCATGAGAATAATAAGCAGCCGCATTTTCTGCATTTTCCCGTGTGTGTAATTTGTAAAACTGTTGTGCTTCGTCCGTTTGGAGGGCGGTATACAGTGTCGACGATCGTGCGATGGATTCCTCTTGCGCGTCTGCACCGTTCTTGAAACCCCCACCTGGATTTGTTGCTGATGCGAAGTTTAGAATACCTGTTTTTCCTTCTTCAGATGGATTACTCCTGTAAACGTTCTCGAGAAGCCGAGCGGCATCGAGGGTGGTTATGTGAAGTATGGAGATGTGCGTTGACGAAAAACGGGTTTGATTGGGTTTGGCAGAAGATCCCCATTCCTTTATAGATGATTTGGGAGAATAATAGATAGTTTTGGTCTTCGCTTCTTTTATGGCCTCTATCAAGCTTTGGTCGACCCCTTTGTGGGTATACCTTCCCTCACGAATGGCTGCGAGCGTCTCCTCAGCTATTCTCTTTAGCACAGAGCGACGAGATTCGTCAAAGGCCGTTGATGTCATCTGGCGGCCTGGATGTGTAAAAGGCGCCCCCTCTCTGGCTGTATAAGGGGGAGGTGGAGACTCCGGTCGATTAGAGCGATTGGTAGCAGCCGTATGGCCTGAAGCGACAGCAAATGCAGCAGCAGCAGCGTCGAGTAAGTCAGCGAGAGGTGGCATGACGGGAGAAGTTCGTGTATCGTACAGAAATAGGCTTCATCTGGCAGATCAATACGTATGAAGGTTGTGGGAGGAGCAATCCTTTCACCAATGAGTTCACATGACTCCTCTTTCTTGACGACCTCACTTACCATCGTCCTTTCCATCGATGGCTTCTCCGAGTCCTACTGCAGCTCGCCCTCTCATTTATACTGCGACGGCCTTGAGCGATGATGATCGTCAAAATGACGACACAAAGGACATTACCAGTGTAAGGAGGAGGATTGTCATCATTTCCTCGAGGCCATCTAATGAGGGGGTCGTTGTCGTCACCTTCAACTGGGAATTCATCATTGATAAAGAAATCGCTGGAATGTGCAGCGGATTTGAAATACCATAACCCCTCCTCTTTCAGGTCTGCCGCAAAAAGCCTCCTTATTCAACAAAAGCTATCCCCACTTTTACCTGTGCTGCTCGCCTTCAGTCATCGTCTTCTCAAAGGGTGCTTACCACGTGGTCCGTCTTGGCACAAAGCCGCGGTGGATTTTGGGGGAAGAGTAGTGGCGGCTTAGATCGACCCTTCTTCGTGATCGGGACCCTCCGGCTTTCACTATGAACCCGGCCATTGGACATTTGGCCACAAACAGCAAGGATTCTCAATCCGATGAAGGGGATGATTCTGCTCAGGTGCCTGCCCCTCCAACTTTACATTGCGTCGTGCGCGTTTCTTGATCTTTGATTCTGCTCCCAAAGCTGATCTCATGTGTGATCTACCAGATATGTCTGGTGAAACCTTGCTATTCAAGCGTGTATGTTACCTGTGGTTGAAACGTTATGTAAAAAAAGTTCAAACCCTGGTATGTTTAATGTAAGCTTGTGGTCCGTGATTCCTTCTAAAAAAAAATTATTGACTTGCAGTTTTGGTACTATCATCGTCAACCGAAACTTATGGGGCAGAACCAATTATGCAGTTGATGGTGCCAAACTTTCCTGTCTTCTCTGTAAAGCCGTCCCAAATTTGGCCGATGTAGACATGCAAGCAGATCGCCGTGAAATTGAGGCCTCTTATTCTCGAAGCCCCACCGGGCCATGCGACATACGAATTAGGTTCGTGACCATTATGGCCAATATGATCTCTTGACTTCTCACTGTTCCTTTTCCAACAAAGTTTAAAAATTGCCTGGCAAATCAACACCACGCAATATCCAGCCAGCAAGAAGATTTTCAAGATCATTGAAAACAAGTCTTCCCTGCTGCCATACGAACGTTACAAGTTCGTATGATATGATCCGTTTACTTTGCAGTCCTGACAGTAGCCGTTCTTTTAGAAAACGTGTCGGCCATGAAGTTTTCCGCTATCATGGAACTGTGAGGAGATGCACACTTGGAAACGGTGGAAATGCTCAATTCTGCACATCTACAGCCTGTCCCCTCCGTTTCATCTTAAGGACATCTTTCAAAGTCAGCCTTGCAAACCCATCCGAGGCGTAGATTATGGTCTGCTTATTGCAAGTGTCACAACTTAACCTGTGATGGATTGGTCCTGGTGTTCACACATCTTCGACATCGAACAAGTACGTTGTCGCATAACTGGTCCTGATCATGAGCTGTCGCTGACCAGCATGAGAAGAGAACGTCTCATGGAAGGCAGTCCACCCGAACCCTCTCGAAAATCAAATATGACATCTACACGCAAGTACTGAATATATGTACAATCCTACTAAGTACTTGGAGTCAGCATTACCAATGTCCAGAAATCTTGTTATAAGTGTATATACATGCATGTCACGTCACCGGATGACCAAACACTGGATGTCAACTTCTAAGCCTTCTTCATGCCATGCCTTGACATGCTTTTCCACCGTCGACGAAACGGGCTTCATGGAAAGAAGTTTGAAGGATCTGAACTGCCTCCGAGCAGCTTGACTATCACTGCCTTTCCACCTGGACTGGATGAGGGCAAGGAGCGTAGGATTTGCGTAAAGTGCACCATGACATTGCAGATTTACGTGTTCGAGTCGAGGGAGAAGGGCAGCTTCAGCGTGCGCCTGTCTCTTACGGGCGATGCCTGCTGGGACTGCGGATGGTGGGGTAGTGCACTTCACAAGAAGTTGGTTGGTAATTGGGTCGTTTGCCCCTTCATTCAAGGCAAAGCGTAGATCCAGATAAGTGAGGTTTGGCACCTGAGAAAGGCATTCCGAAAGTTCATCTTCGGCAATCGGAAGGTACGTCATCGTCAGCTCATGGAGCGTCCCGGCTGACGATCGAAGGAAAGCGAGGAAATCGGTATGGGTTGACGACCAAGATCCCGTATTACTGTTGACTAACCACCCGAGATGAAGTACTCTTAATTTCGGCAAACAAAGGAGGTTCAAAAACTGTACCAAACAGGCTTCTGGCCAATCTGAGGAGCCAGCCACTGTGCTGGCAGTAGTACCGCTTTGAAGCACCAACTGTAAATTCTCGAGTGCCGGCAACGATAATTTATCCCGCTGGATGTTACGGCCATCCCAGGTGCATTCCAAGTGTAATGTACCGCGCTTGAGGTTAACCGTTTTGGAAAGTATGTCCAAGCTCCCATCGAGGGTAAGTAAATTGCTTGGTTCGAGTTGGAGATCCAAACCAGTTAACTGGCGCCAGGGGATATTCATGGCCGGAATGTTTAGAAGTGGATCGGATGGCGAAGACCGCAGACCGGTCACCTTGAGTGTAAGGGATCGCAGTGCCGGAAAACTGTACAGAGGCAAAGGCTGCAACTGAGCTATGCTTGCTGCGGGAAGAATGAGATGAGCGTTTCGCCAACGACGCGTTTCGGGGATCAATGCAACAAGAAATTGTGCAGATCGATCGTCTGATACGCGTCCAACTGGGTTGTGGACCAATCGGATAGACAAAGGACTACAGCTGGAACGTTCCAACCATATCTTCATCCTATGCATGTGACGAGTGTCATGCAATAAACCTGACGCCCCCGATCCTTGGATCTCAACCTCAAAGGAAGACCATAGTCTGGGTGTAGACAGCACTATTAACCTCCAATTGCGGCAAACCCGAGTAAGCACAATAGGGGCTTCTTTGACGCTGAAACGAGGGAAAGGCGGCAGGCAAAAGAAGAATATTTCGTCTTGGAGTTCAATGGGGAGTGAATCGAATGTGAGTCGGTGTAAAACCTGGTGTTATTGTCATGAGCGGGGCACGCAACGAAGACGCTGATAATCACGTACATTTCTATCCGTAGCGGTTGCAGGTGAATCAATGGGTTGGGTAAGGTACTGTCGTTTCGCGCTTCGTGATTGAGCGAATGACTTCAGGTGCAAAGGCTCGAGTAGATAGTGATGGATCGTCATCCCGAACGCGACGATGTCAAATAGGGGAAAATAACCGAGGGTGGGTTCTTATATAGCGCAAGGAGATTGGGAGGTAAAACGTCAGTTCCTAAAAACCCTGAAGGTTATAAGCCCAGTTCGTTATCCTCTGCTTAGCAAGCCTTCAAGTTGTCATAGGTACATTCCATGAGTTTCCAAACTTCTGTATCCGACTCCTATGAGGCATGTTAAGAAGAGAGACTGAAATCTCAAACACTTATGGTTATGACCCTACTCTCTTGAAACGGACCGATATGTTCTGACAATCGATTTGTAATGATACGCCCTGTGCCCAGAGAATTCCAAATATGGGTGGGGTCGAATGATAGCTGGAGCCTGGAAGCTAATGTACTTCCTGAGAAGGGAACGAAAGTAGCTGTGGCTGCGATAGAAGCTTTAGTGAATTCAAACTATGTCCTGGATCTTAGGTGAGGGCGGCAAGACCAAAAGAATGATCAACGATGATCGAACAGGAAGTGCGTTGTTTCTGCAATAAGCGATCGCAACCCTTGAAGAGGCCTGGGTTTCATAGAGTCTCACTCCACAAGATTGAAGTTCGTGGGTTCAAAGAAGCAATAATGTCCGACAAGTGACTCACTCACCCCTGGAAGATGGTATCAGGCTGCAGCTGAAGTCAAGGCCTTTCCCAATGAGTAAGCAGAAGAAATACAATGTCATTATATGCTTACAGATTAACGAGAAATCGGTCCCGTACAGTTATAAAGTCACTGGAGGTCATGGTCGTTTTGGTTGGCATTGGTGGCAGGCGTGAGCGTGAGCCTTGTCAAATCGACATCCCTCGAGTTCATGTTCGGCCCTGTGCAAGACCCGTGTTCTTCCTTTGATTGCAAATAAGTTTTGTAAATAGAATTCGTGCGCTAATCTTCGCTATGGTGGGCGCCAAAGTTCAAGTCTAGATCTGTTAACTGTGATATCGAACTGGTTTACAATAGATCTGTTAACTGTGATATCGAACTGGTTTACTATGGACGAAAGGTGATATTATGATATATGTGGAAATTCAGAAAAACTTTCCAAAGTCATAGACCTCGGATTCACTTTTGTCCTTCGACTGCCCAGCAAGAGCGAGACTCCCTTTGGCTTTTATCTTCGCCGTAACATTAGCGACCTTGCCTTTCTTCTCCGAGGTTTTATGTACAGGAGTAGCCGCGGCAGCAGGACTGGGCTTGCTTAGACTCTTCTTCGCGGCACCACTCGAAACTTGTACAGGTTTGGGGAGTTTCTTCTGCTGCTGCGTTATTTTCATCGGCTCTTTCAATATGCCTTTCGTCATTGCTTCTATTTTTTTGCGATCGGATTTCGTTCCTCTGGCAGGAGGCGTGGTACTGAAGGCAACCTTTTTGGCTGGTGGCGAGGGCACGGACCTTTCTGGCCCACGTTTGCGCTTTTGTTTGCGGGACGGAGGCATCAGTTCGATCTCGCTTTCATCTTCATCCTCATCTGCATCTTCGGCTACCTCTTCGCCCTCTTGAGAGTTTTCCGTCTCTGCGTCACTCGCTTCTTCGTCTTCTTCCTCGTCCTCCTCGTCCTCATTTTCCTCATCCTCATCCTCACCATCAATATCCATGCCCTCAACATCAGCCCCATCGTCAACCTCATCCTCATCGCTTTCCTCATCATCATTTTGCTCCAAGCCATTCCAAGGCTCTTCCACAGCCACTTTCCGGGGATCGATAGACCCATAAGCAAATTTGACGAGGCCTCCCTGCTTGCGTTTCTCTTTCCTCGTCTGAATAGTAGAGAAGATAGCCTCGTCAGTCACATAGAGCCGAGTAACATTATCACAGGGGTTGGTAAGCTTCGCTGTTATAGACGACTGCGCAGCAGCAGCATCGATGGGTGGAGCAGGCGGAGTCGTATATCTTGTAAATTTACCTATGCTCCAATCTCGAAGCACAATTCGTGCTGCGGCAGCCAAGTCTAACTCTCCTTTCTATTGAAAAGGAAGAGAACGAGTCAGTGGAGTTCACATTAATGGGGATCATGAGAGAGGAGCAAAAACTGGTATGACGTGTTTAGCTATTACCAAAGAAAACGCACTTTTTTCACAAGTTGATTCGCCCGTGCTACTCCTGAGAGGAAAGCAGTGGTGTCTCCCTTCGTAAAGGCCGGTAGGCTGTACAGAAGCATGAGATCTTCAGCGTTAGCCCGAGAAACAATATGAGTGACTGTTTCATTAACAGGGAAAAAATAAATATATATATATTGATAAGCAGTAAAAGCTGGTATAGACGTACCTGGTGGATGGGGATCTTTGAGACGGTCTATTCTGCCTTTACTGCGTAATAAAATATCACGGGCACGAAATTCTTCTGAAGTTGATTGACCGGCGTCTTCATCAGAGACGAATGAAAGTCCAGGGGTATCAATAAGCACGATCTTTTGTGAGTCAACTTCTAGAGTGACTTCTTGAGGAATCTCAGTTGTTGAAGGCCCTCTGGACGAAGAGGCAAGGGTATAGATGGGTAGGGCCGCTCGTTTGAGCAGAGAGTTGATCAAGGAACTCTTTCCCACCTAATGATAAATAAACATAAAATGAGGGATAAGACGACAAAAGACGGTAAAGAGACGAACATTAGCAACGCCAACAACAGCAACAGTCAGAGCTTCCTCCCCTTTCTTCTCCTTTGCCCATTGAGAAAGGCAGCTGAGCACTGATTCTGCGCCGAGAGCATCGTCTATCGGAATCTTGGCCTTCCCTTTGCCTTTGACCTTCTTAATCAGAGGGTCTTGCATCGTAGGTCCCTCAGGCAAGAAAGCAGTAGCAGAACGGAACATCAAAGCAGGGCACTGCATCCTCAAATGCCCTGCCCATGCAGTCAATGCTTCTCTAGGACAAGTATCTAAACAAAAGTTACAAGGGGAAAAAGATTATTATGAGCATATTACAAACCCTAAAACACGGCAAAAAAAAGGGAATATTCACCGATCTTATTCAAAACCAAGAGCACTTTCTTCCCGGTATCCTTCACCAACTGTTCAACATGTTCGCTCCTAAACACCATTGGATCTCTTGCATCTACTACCTGGAGCACCACGTCCGCTTTCTCCAACACACTCTGCAGTGTAGGTAAGTCGCGATTGATCAAGACTGGAACTTCCTCCTCATCCTCCTCCACCTCTTTCAAGTTTTTTTCTTGTTCTGAAATGGGTCGAGGACGTGGTTTGAGTTCACCCTTGACAACTTTTGCGCTGAGACCGGCGATGCTGTCCGCTCCGACATTTAAATCCTTCTTGAGCTTGCCATTAGATACTTCTTCCTCTTCCTCTTCCTCTTCACCTCCTTCTTCACCTCCTTCTCCCTCACCGTCCTCTTCAGAATCATCTTCCACAACCTCGCCACGAGTAGCCGCTCTAGCCTTTTTCAATGCAAGTTGTTTCTCAGCTTTCCGTCGTTCTTTCTCTTCAACTGCCTATTCGAAACCAAAATTTTCAAAAATTTGTTCCAGTGTCAACATATATCAAACCCCAAACTCACCATCCTCCGCTGTTCAGCTACTTCTGCTAGTATCCGATCCTTGTAAGGGAATTCATTAGGAATACCAGGATCTTTTGGTTTTCCTATATTCACATACAACGAAAAAAAAAAAACAAGAAGTCAGATCACAACATTCCTCATTGTTAAAGAGAAAGAAAAGGAAAGAAAGAAAGAAAAAAAAGACTCACTGCTCTTCCACTGCGGATTCTTTTTCGCAGCTTTGGCCTTTTTCTTCCTAGTTTCCTTGACTTTATGTCGGACTTTAGCTCGGTCGTTCGTGGACGCCCTGTTGCTAGTTTCTACATCCCACAGCACCCAAGATTTTACAGAAGCATGAGCGGAAAAATGGATAACAAACAGGTAGATAAAAACGCAACCATTAGTGAGACTCAGATATGCGACCAAGGTTAGACGCACTTTTTCGTATCCGAGGCATCTAAATTGTTCTTAGAGAGTTTGGAAACCGTAAATCGGAAAAAAAAAAAGCCACACCCCGGGCCGTACCACCCGTGTGAACAATTTTGTACAGTTTCAGTTTGCTGTTACATCGCAAAATGGCACGTCGATAGTTCAAGTACAAGTGATAGAAAAACGGTAGGTATACCTATAAATGCTAAATCTATCATAAAATTTTTACCCAGCTGTCCGGCATTTCTGGCAAGAGCAACTAGAGCCATTGGCCATTGAGTCTAGTACTATACTGATCATTCGATGTACACAATAATCGCAGGAAGTTAGATGTTAAAAAAAAGTACCTGCCTTGGCTAAAAGCAAAATCGACGCAAATTTCACGAGTGTTACATGGCCAAAAACTCGGAGCTAAGTCGATTAAATTTTGAAAAAGATCAGCACCAACCAAATACTCTTACTTGCGTTGGACGTGAGTGGAAAAGATAGATTTAGTATTATCAAGATACATGATAAGTACGAAAAGCAATGCATATGTGAAAGCAAAAGCAAAAGGTAAGAAAAAAAAGGCAATATGCAAAAAGTGAAACATGCATCCCCAACATCGACAAAGAGGGCCCAGGCACACAAGATCATGGGTATAGGAACAGACGAAGGGCATCATCCAAATCGATCGCAGAAAGACCAAACATGCTCACTGTGAGGAGATGGGGGAGAAAAAGAAAACACGCCATATCCACGCACAGTTCGAAAGGTAGAGCCAATGACAAGAAGAACGAGGAAACCAGACACCACGGCCATGGAGCATGTCAGGCTAGCCACATATACTGGAGAACAAACCGAACCGTCATCGTGCACAATCCGAAATTTAACCCACCACGCCATTAGCACCAGGCCTCGAAGCTGCCAAAATTTAGAGGTTGTGGATTCTGATGGAACAAGCGTCAAGCCAGGGACCAGGATCAGAACAAAAGGGAAAGGAAAGTAGGAGGTCGCCTACCAAAAGATACATATAAATAAATCAAAATCTTCATTTACTGAAGACCTACAAGACAATTCCGGTGAACTGCGGTTGGGCGCCTAACCTTTCCTAGCAACTGTCACGGCACGGGAGAAGCGTTAAAAAATATTGCGTTTTGGGCACCTGTCCGATTCGATTCGATTCGACTTTCCAGAAACGGAGACTAATAAAAAGGTTTACAAAGGAATGGAAGAGCGAGGTTTAGTCACCCTCCTAAACCCTAAACCCAAACCTGCAATATCGAACCCAGTAGGCGATCCCACCGAAACGCCAACCATGGAAAAGAGATGGAGAAGAGCTTTTCTTTCTTTCTTTTCTTTTTCTTGCCGTTTTGATAAAGTAGCAGATATATCTTGGTACTTGCAAACAAATTACTAGCGACGACGCAGAGGAGCAAAACTTGACAACTTGAATGTGGAGAAGGGTTTGTAGACGACAGAATATTCTTTTCTTTCTTTCTTTTTCTTTTTTGAGAGGTTGTGCGCCAGACGCTTCTTCAATCCCCTTTGTTCTTCATTATAATTTGATTATAAAACTTTTTCTTCGACATATTTTTTGCCCTTGCACATCTTGCAGGCCCATGACAACGACGAAAGTCCACGGCCACGGTCACCTCAGCGACAGGACATATAAAGAAACGGTCAGATGAAATGAGAAGCAAAAAGAGAAAAAAAAACGACAAGGACGAGGAAAAAATGTGGCAAGAAAAGATAAAATAAAGCGGACAGAAATTGACAGACACAGAAATCACATGCCACAAATAGTCCACTTGAGCCAATCCAAGCAGAGGCACGACTATGATTTGAGAGAGTCGGCCAGAGTTGATGGGTGGAGTGATCACCACCGTGAGTGTTCAGCGGTAGGTGTTGCAGCAGCAGCAGGGCCAGCTGCAGAGGCTGGTGTGTCGTACTCTCTTGTCCCCCCTCCGCTACGAGGTGCAGGACTGCTTCCTCGAGGAGGTGGGCTGCGGGAGTAGCTCCTGCGACGCCTATAGTCGGGAGAGTATCGACCACCACGAGAAGGAGGTGGGCTTCGACGATCTCGCCAATCTCGGTCTCTACCATAGGTGTCACGGTCCTTGTCGCGGTCGCCACGGTCACTACGGCGACCGTAGTCACGATCCCTACGAGAAGAGTAGTGCGAGTCGCGGTGATCACGTGAATCCCTGGTAGAGCGACGGTGCCCCATGTATTCGCCTGGGGTGGGCGCATGTGGGCGGTCAGTCACGGAATAGTCCACACGAATACGACGACCGTTGAGATCCTATTAAGAGACGAGAAAAAAAAACTGAGCAAAGTAACTAATGGGCGTTTAAGGGTCTGAGACATACAACACCATTCAATTCCTGGATGCATCGAGTGGCATCTTCAACAGTAGCCATCTTGATGAAACCAAACCCGCGTGAGCGGTCTGACTGCTAAGAAAGGTTAGACAGGCATGGTGCAAAAGGGGGAGCCAGACGGACCCTTTGATCATAGACGATAGTGACTTTATCAACCCTACCAAAGCGACTGAATTCCTCATCAAGGTCACGTTCTTGGGTACGAATGCTCAATCCGAACACGCCAAGGACATTAGAGGGATTGGGCGCCTTCTTGAAATAATAAGCATAAAAAAAACTTTAAAACTGAAGATGAGGTGAATGGACAAACAATTGGGGCCTGAGCGGAGCGCCTGGGAGGAGACCGACGACGATAAGGAGGTGGACTTCTATAGGATCGACTATCGCCATTGGTAGCGTTACCATTGGCGCTCGGACGAGCAGGACTACGAGAACGAGACCTGCCACGTGGAGGGGGAGGGTCACGTTCAGCAGGGGCTGGTGCTGGAGGCGCATTGTACGCGTCAGAATAAGGGTCGACAGTGGGTGTGGCGTTGTCTCCGTACTAAAAGAGTCGTCAGCGACAGCACAGCGCTGATTGCGAACTCTACTCACCATGATGGTTCAACAAAAGGAACTGTTGGGCTTTGTTTGCACACCTCCAACCATTTCTAAGCGCTTATCTTTTCCTCTTTGTGATTCTTTCGTATGTATAGATAGATATCTTCAAGTTCACTGAATGCGTTCTTGTACTTGTATATATCAAAATTTCATCTCTACTTTGTTCAGAGCAGTCCTGAAACTCCCTATTACACCGACAATTGAACGATTTGAGCGGAGCTTGAACTTAATTTGACCACTGCATAGTTCATCAAGCCTCCGTCAGACGATACCAACAGTCCCAAATATCGTATTCCGGCAACAACCAAGATGGTGAGCTCGTCATCCCCTGTGTTCACGAATGATACTCATATAAACATATGTAGGGTATCGACATCACAGCCCACCACGTCAAGAAGGGTAACCGCACAGCACCAAAGAGCGAGGACCCGTATCTGCTTCTCCTTGTAAAGGTCGGCGGGCCTTTGTGTTTTCCTTGATATCATCGTTGATCTCTTTTATTATCACTAGCTTTACCGTTTCCTCGCCCGTCGTACCGATGCCAGCTTCAACAAGGTTCGTACAAATTTCCAAAATCAATCCAATCCAATCACTCAGTTTTTTTTGCCTTAAATAGGTAATCCTCCGCCGCCTTTTCCTCTCCAAGAACAATCGCCCCCCCCTCTCCCTCTCCCGAATTGTGAAAGAGACCTCCAACACCCCCGACCTAAGTTCAAAAGTCATCGTCCAAGTCGGAACGGTCACGGACGACATCCGTCTGACCACCGTACCAAAAATCACCGTCGCTGCTCTGCGATTCACTCAAGCAGCTCGGGAACGCATCGTCAAAGCTGGAGGTGAGGTACTCACCCTCGACCAACTTGCTCTGCGAGCACCAACGGGTGCCAACACCGTGTTGTTGAGAGGTGTAAGGACTGCTCGGGAAGCGTACAAGCACTTTGGCATGGGTGTGTTATATTCTGGCTTTTCTTTTCTTCTTTTGTCCATACTCACTTCTCTTTTAGGCCCACACAAGAACAAGAAGCCGTATACTATCTCCAAGGGTCGCAAATTCGAGCAAGGTCGCGGTCGCCGAAAGTCGAGGGGTTTCAAAGTGTAGAGTCTTGCATCAAAATTCATCGAATATATGGAGCTGGCCGACTCACAGTATCCTTCTTGGAACTTTATGGCTTATGTCGTTCCTACCTTCTCACATGTGCATATTATTTTCCCTCAATATGAACAAGAACATCATGAACTCGATAATGTTTGACATTCGACTCGTGAACAATGTAAGCCTTGGGAGAGAAAGGTGTTTGTGAGGCATAAAAAGGTCATCAACGCAAAACAGGCAATGTAAATACTGGTGTTCCAGCCACCCTTCCAGTGACCTGAAGCACTCTATCTATTAAGTAAAGCAGGTATGACGATAGCAATAGACTGTGCAGGTAATTCTATCATAGCAAGCACTAGAAAAAGTCTTCTCATAAAGATAAAACCATATACTTTTTTGGTTTTGTTTTTGAGAACTTCATGAACGTGGAGGGTTGCCGTATTACCCCAAGGTAGAAGCGCGCTAGTTCGAAAGGGGGGTAGAAATGCTAGAGACAGCATTAGAGGACGTAGACGACTTGGTGGTGGCAGTCCCATTCTGCTCAGTCGCAGAAGGTTTGGGAGGAGGCAAAATACCCTTGGCCTTTTGCAAACTCCTGAAAAACTTGGTTCCACCCGCATAAAAGAACGCCAAACCACCCATCACAATGATATGACCATACCATCCCAGCTGACTCCATGTCAACACGGAGTCGCGTGCAGTGAGTAGGATGAAGGGGGATGCGGCGTAGTTAAGGATAAGGATGGAGACAAAGGTGCCAAGGAGGTCGTAGATCCTTTTCAGGATAGATGGAGGTGCGGATGGGTTGGATGCTGGTGGGAGGAGCAATGGTCGGATGTTAGCTCTTACAAGTCTGGCAGCGGTGGTGATAAATCCCCCCATTAGGAAGGTAAGGTAGTACCCGGTCGCAATTCCATGCTTAGAAAAAATAAACAAACAATCAGTCAAGCCCCCCAATATATATACATATATATACAGGAAATCCACATACCCAAAATGCACTGGTGAAGAAGGTAATCATGCTGCTCATGAAGCCAGGTTTCTTGCCCTTAGGCGTAACACGTTTATACACGCATTCACGAAGCCATACGTTCGTTTTTATGTTCCAAGCATCAAGGAGAAGCTTGAAATTAGGCGCAAACTCGATTTGCATGACTTTAACGTTGGCAGCGCCGTCCCATTGTGGTTCGTCTTTGGCATTGAAACCTGTGAAGCCAAGACCTGTGAGGATACTGGCACCCTAGGGGTATCAAGAGATGAAATGAATAAAGGTTCGCATCCTGCAAAGTGAAAAATGCATACCTCGGTAAGTGTCCAGATGGCATAATATTTCGATCGTTCGATGGGTCCTCCAAGTTGGAATAGGAAAATCCTGCATGAAAAAGAAACAAATTTGTCATTTACATGCTCTAAAACCCTCACAAATCAAAAAAAAAACATACCGCTTCAACAGACTATTCTTCATAAACTCAGGTTTCAATGCAACTTGATAGTTATATTTGCCACCATAAAAGACAAACGCGCCGAGATACACGAGACCAAGGAACATCTTGGTGTATGCAGCACGTTTACGACCAGGAGGAAGTCTACGTCCAGCTTTGACTTTGGCTTTCACAAGAGCATTTTGGAACGTGGTTTCGTTGATCAATTCCATGTATTCTGCGAAATCGAGGTATGGTCCAACTAAGATTCCAGGGTAGTAAAATCTAACGATATACATTAGACAGCTGAAGATGGCAAGCAGAAGTAAGACTAACGAGTATCCAAGGAATTCAAGTAGGGATGGGTATTTTGTGATCCTTTTTGCAGCTTGCCATTTGTCCAAGTCCTGAGTGGAATTTTGAGCCGAGTGCCTTTCATGAAATACAAAGGTACGGGGACGAACCTCGACTTTACGGCGTCCATCGTAAACATTCCAAGCGAAGGTGGTTAACTTCATTGTCAGCACCATTTGAGGACCGGTAACCTCCATCGTTTCATAGCTGAACCCATAGACCGCACGAATGACATGGCTTTCAAAAAATGAATCAGGTATCTCGATACATTCCAGGAAGGTTGGTACTCACTTCACCGTAAGATGGCCCATCACGATGCTGAAAATAAATAAGTGGGGTGATTGCCAGCACTAAATGACGCGACGCACACAAAGACCACCCAGGGCATGCTTTTGCCTTTATTGAAATTGGCAATAACATACGTAGCCAAAATACTAGCCAGTAATTGAAAGAATGCAGAGTACATCCGGAGAACGGGGAAGAAGAAGCCAATGGCCACGATGATACTGAATAGATGACGCAGCGCCGGTTTTGAGGACGGCACTCGCACAAAGAGAGGTCCGAGAGGGTATGCAATGAGTAGACATGATATCAGCTGTGGAAGAAGGTCAGTTCTTTGTATATGGCGAAGTGCTTGTTAGAATTATGTTACCTTGATTTGGTCAACGCTGGCACCGAGAGCATTGGCCAGAGGCAGGAAAAGCGCGTCCATGTTCGACTTCCTCAATACAACGTTGCTTGATCAGAATGTTGACACACCAGTCAACACTTTGAGCTTGGTGGTGAAGGTGGTGGGGTAAGCCTGAAGGTTGAAAAGAAGATTTCTTTTTGCACAGATATATGGGGAAATGGACAAAAGAGGGAGGGTTGGTTAAAAATTCTCATTTACTTACTTAATTACTTTTGAACTGAACTGTACATTTAAATAACAAGGGTTTGCAAAAAAAGATGGACATTTGGGTACGGTGCAGTTTACTTAGACCCAGCGGCCAAACTAAATGCTCAAGGGATCTGTAACCCTAACCTTACCGGCCTCCATTGCGTGAACACAACGTGTCACAAGCAAAACCCAGAAGGAAAAGCATTCAAGTTGGATTCAGTTAATTCCCATATAAGCCGGTTGTCGGTGGCGGTTATTTCGCTGGGTGGATGCATATCGGGCAGGACTGGGATCAGTTAAGGCTCAATTCAAGGTTAAGCACTAGGCAGAGAACGTAGCTACACTTTTTGAGATACGTACCTTGTTTCAGAGCTCTCGCTCGAGAATGGCCAATCTAATCCCCCCCTTTTAGCGATTTCTATTCTTAGCACAAATGGGCCTGCGAAGTCGCTACAAACGTCACGTGATATTTGTCAACTCTAACCGTTGGCCTATGCCACAGACAAGAAAATTGGCGATGGGAAGTGACTATATGATACTAGCGGATAGATTCTAGAATTGCGCTAAATTGCAACTTTTTTTGTTTTGTTACTTCCTAATTACGTAGTTCCTCAGCAACAGTGCCTTTCAAAGTACTTGTCAAGGTTTCATCATTCACAAAGTTGCAGACGTCAAAAGAGTTGATTTGACAGAGCAGCTTTTTTTTTCTTTTTCCCAGTCACCTAACATCGTTGACATTCAACAGATCATTCTATGAAATTGATACGCGTCAATAAATGTTTGATCACGATGAACGTGAAAGATGGTTGCATGACATTGGACAGTACTGTCAACCCGTACATCGGTCAGACCCGAGGCTCTTTCGGACAGGTCGAATTTCTCAGTCAATTTTTGAGCTACAACTTTAGGAATTGACAGAGGTTATGGGACATGCCAACGCCACGTGCTAGTTGTTACATCGGTCAGACCCGAGGCTCTTTCGGACAGGTCGAATTTCTCAGTCAATTTTTGAGCTACAACTTTAGGAATTGACAGTTATGGGACATGCCAACGCCACGTGCTAGTTGTGACATTGTCCAAATCCGACAATTGTGCACGTTGAGTGGATATGGGACACTTTATGGCAAATCAGGCTCCAAGTGACTGCAATTTCCTTTATATGAATCTGTCGTTATTTATGTTCAGCAAGAGTTATTAGCTAAAGCATGTTGTGAGCATGCTAACTCTGCGTGAAACCTGTGCTACACCTCTACAAATCATCACCATAGAAAAGAGAAAGAGATATGTGCAAAGTAGGATAGAAAACCTGAAAAAAAATAATCAAATCTACAGACAACATACATATGATTCTGTGATATTTCTATCACAGTATCTGACATTTGATCTCATCATATGATTAGATATCTGACTGCATGATTTAAACTTGTATCTAGTCCACCATTTTTGATTCTATCAGTCTGAAAATTTGTAGATAAATTCTCAATATGTATTAGATTACTTTTTTCGAGTTTACATTTTTGCCAAGTTGTGCTCCGATGATTCTCCGAGCCCTATTCATCCGGATTTGGACAATAATTATCACAGAAAAGTAACTTCATGTGACGTTGGCGTGTCCTTAGGACATGCATTAATCTATGATACATAGTAGAACAGGAAAATGGTGGATTGTCACGCTTGCGAACTCTGATGACGGCGCGTCTGCTCTGCCCATACTTATACCTGCTGAGCACTGAATACCTGCTCTACATTCTGATGCTGAGCACAAAACTGATGAAGAATCGGAAGACCCAGCATCAGCGTCAACGTCTGGTCAGGACTCAGCCTGATCAACATATTTCAGTCTTACCCTCCCCATAGTTCCTATCCACACTATACACCTTACAATCACTCAAAAGACAGTCATTACTATTCTACACAACCACTTGTTCACGTCAGCACCTCGAGTTCTGGTGCCTTCTGGGCCCTTCCCTACCTATCCTCCCACTCTAATCAACATATTAACTCAGTAGAAAATATTTATATACTGTTATATATTTGCATACTCTATTGACCGTACCTATCTACTCACGTTTACAGGCGCTCAAACACATGCTAGTTAATCGATTGAAACCGGCTCAAGCTGGGCGGTCTTTTCGATATTTACCGTTTTGGTGTGTGACTATACCCTAGTCTAGTACTTACGAACAAGTTGGGGGTGGTCGATTATTGCGTAAATTCGAAGCTGCTCAACCTAAGGGGCTAATTGGTGGGGAAGATCTTTGAGCTGGGCCCACTAGAAACCTTAATAGCACTTGCTACAACAAGGTTTTGGAGCAACTGGTCACCCCAGTCCATAACAAGGAAGTATTTTTAATAGACTGGCGCGAAGAAATGTTTTATTTTCAGGCTTGTTACGACCCAGGTTTTCATTATGTACATGTTTGAAACTGGGAAAAAAATTGGTTTAGGACTTTCTAACATACAAAAATAACATTCAGTTTTGCCCAGGACCCTGGCTTGCTCCGGAGCTAACTAATTATGTAGACCTCGATGTCCACCCAAAGGGCTCAAGAAGACACCATATTTGATAAGCAATCTACGCTCAAACAGATACTATAACGCAAGGGGTAAGTACTAGAAACGTTATTAATTAGTCCTTCTAGCACCGAGGTCCGAGCTAACTTGCATACTAGTAAGTGTATACTTACGTTCCAGTCCATCTGATGATTTGGAGCTAATCAAGCTCAGGGCTTAAAAAAGGGAATGAAACGGTTTCGTTTGTGAACTATTTTCCATTGGTCTTCCATATCAAACTTAGTAAAGGTGGGGATATAAATGTAGCAGAATGTTAGTATCGAAAAGACTAGAGCGAGGCAATCACTAATAAATCTAGTCTCCCGAACAAGGAACCATGTGAATGAGAACGGTCGATCATATATGGAATTCAAAAAACGAGAGATTAAACTTGGGGGTAAGCGCTTGTGCCAGTTGGTGGGTGGGTAAAAGAACCAGTAGCCTGAGGTTGAGCGTAAGGACTGTTAACCTGAGGTTGAGCATATGGCTGTTGATTGGGGGCCTGTTGGGGGTATCCAACTTGAGGTTGAATATAGGAACCTGGAGTTGGCTGCTGCGGTACGAAGACTGGAGTTCCCGGGTGTGTTGGGGGATATTGGGGCGCGAAGGCAGGATTCACCTGAACGACTTGAGTAGTGTTAACGCGTTGGGCAGTGAAATCGACTTGTGTAATGTCCTTGGTCCAGACACTGGTGTTTCCACGTATGTGCTGCCTGAAGGCCAAGGAAATAATAGTAATACTGTAGACCAACACTGTTTGAACATTCAAGAAAAAATCCCCCCAAACAAATTAACTTCTCTTCTTGCAATGCTATAACAGGCAACTTACAAATGATCCAAGATAAAAATGCAAATGCGGTAAGAGCTGTAGACTCAACACATGCCGCGGTCACAACCGTTCCTGAAAAAGAAGTGGGATGAGAACGGTATTGGAGTACATTAATCGGGTTGCTCCACATACTATATGAGGAATATGAGGAATATCTGCCACAGTTGCCGAACAAATAGATACTTGAAGAACTACCAGCAACAGCGAGCCAGAAGATCCAGAGCAACCCTGATTTTAGATATTATACATCAGTGCAAAGATACTAAAGAATTAAGGCTAATACTTACAGGTCCAGACGACGTCAACAACAACCAAGGAGGTGACAACACCTTTACGAAGGATTGAAAGGAGAAGCCTGTATTCATGTGATGTCAGAAACGAACAAAAGGTCTAGATATGGCATGTTGGACGAACATGAGAGGGAGCGTTAGCAGAGTGAGGGCGCCTATTGCTATGCCCAAAGCTGCAAAGGTGTAGTAACCCCCCAGATATGTGTCACTGAAGTTCGTGATCAATGCGCCGAGGACAATGACGGCGACAGCGAACAAGCTCGTCAGAGCTACAGGACAATGGTGAGCACCGCATGACTGAAAAAGCAAAGAGTCAACTTACTGAATGCTGCTGCACGAAGAATCTTAAATATCTGGTTGAAATTCGCCATTTTGAAAGAAAAAGAGAAAAAGTCAGAGGAAAAAGACTCTTTTTCGAAAAGGGCGGTTGCGAGGAGAGGCAAACGCAAGTGGGGTGGAGTTTTTTTTTCGAAAACGCCGCTCACGCCTAGATTTATACATTCTGTTCAAGCAGGGCCCAGGCGAAGACGCTAAGGCAATCTACAGATCTAGGGCCATCATCACACAACTTTGTATTCGGTTCATCGGATCTCCCACACTGCCTCCTTTAAGTTACAATGATGAATGGTATGCGGCGACGTTAAGCATTTGGTCTTGGCAGCCACAGAAAATCCCTATACATAGCTTCAGTGGCTGATAGGATATTCACCTAGGTAGTCACTGTGTTGCAGCAAAATGGTGGAACCGACACTCGAGCAATGGGCGAACGCCAAGTCGATTTCACATCGATGAACCCTTTTTTTTGTTGTTGTGTTTTGACATGACAATTAGCTCCGGCGAGCGCATCAGACGAGATTGGCAGTAATTACAACTTCAAGGGAAGTACTAGGACCCCTGGAAGTTCCATCAGAGGCTGGTCCCGAGAACAGGTAATCTGTCCAGCCTTGACTTTGTCTCCACCCCTCAATAAAAAAGGCTACCTTTTTGACGCAGAATTGACGCCTTCGGGTGAATTTGGATGCTTGTCACATCTAGGTCACGGTGAAATTTCAGATGACCGATTCTTTCAATTTTTGGTTCGTTTGTTCCAGATACTTCACAATTTGTATACTTCTTGGAATGCTCTTCTCATTGCAAAAAAAAAATTGCTGTTCATAGAGCGAAACAATAATTGGTGTGATAAGAAAAAGAATGAAGGTTATAGTATTACTATACGTCGATGTTCCAGAATGTTACCAGTGCTTACACTGACTCGTATTTTGTACTTCAACCCCCCGAGCTGGACTTGAAGTTACTTAACAGATGTATTTGTTCAGTATCTAGAAACATGCCATTTTACTTTTTTTTTTGGAGCCTCGAAAGTGCCCTGATGAAAGGAGAGACATCTTCGAAGCTTTGCAAGTCGCAATCAACCTGAATTACTCAGCTTACCCAATAGACTGCCGATTGGGTCGTCGACAAGCTGCTCGACTCTTTTCTCGCAGGGAACATCATGTATCCAAGTACGAGTACGATTTGGCCCAAAGGTGACTTGACTCGCCGATATCATGCATTCTAATGGATGTTCTCGGTTTGTTCTCCTTATCTCCCTCTAAAATCCCTTCAGGGGCCCACTGACAACGCTGCCTGCCATTAACCACTGATTCCGAGTTTGCAATTTGGGCGCGTGACGATCTCAAAGTACTCTCTCCCTGTTTACCAAGTATTATCTATCTTCCGGATCATCGATGTCAAGACGTGACTTTTATCAGTGACCAAGATGCACGCCAAATTTGTTCGTCACGCTTCATCGATCATCATGCATCAGTAGTGGTCAATAACGATGTTACAGTACCCATTTTTGATAGACCATAAGCAGCTCTAGACGGCGTACAGGTTATCAGGCCATTGACGTTGAAGTTCCTGCCTGATTGAGACCTGTGGCACTGGACACAAGTGGACTGAAGGCTATACGGTAGAGGTTTGACCATAGAGGCAGGAAAACGTTTCAGGGGTTTGCAGGTACCTCGAGGATGCCAATCATCTTCTGATTACATTCTATCAACGGGGGGAAGCTTGCGTGGGCGTGATCAACCCACGTTTCCTCATTTGCTCTTGCTATAATTGTCGGAAGTAAAAGCGGTGAATCTGACGACCCAACACAAAGTTAGATGATTATTAACTGTAGCCAGGGGTTCATGCATATTGACCGTATATTAAGCTGGCGCAAATGCGATGAAATTTTGGTGCCAGATGTAATACTCGCTCGCCTTTCAAGTTGAATGACTGGTTAGGTCATAGCCTCAATGACACAAGACGACCTCATCAATGCGGTGATGGTGGGGGAGTAAAGAGCTCGAGTTCGGTAACAAGGTGGTGATTCGGATGTGGAGGAAAGTTGTCTCTTCGAGAATCGTCCTCCGTCTGTTTACAACTTTTCCGCGGGTTGGAATCCAGGTGGAGTTTGCGAGGCAACGACAGCAAGTACTGGTTGGCACCCCCATTCCAAAGAACGAAATTGGACGAAATTTTCATATATAAAGAAAAAAAAGCAACAAAAAATGTCCAATGAAATGAAAGACTGGTTAAATAAATAAATAAATGTAATCAGGCAAGTCTGTAACGATTGAAAGTGTCGAATGGAAAGTCGGGTAGGCAACAACATCCAAGGTGAAAAAATGTCATAAACCCAGGAAAAAAAGTTAATTGTCAATAAACCGAATGAAAGTCGAAAAGAAGAAAAGATGAGTCTATTGAGCGTACTGTCGCGAACCGTATGGTTCGTTGATGATGAAGGCCGAATGAACTGAAGCAGCATTGTCGTCAAACAACGGCCGAAAATCGATCCATCCCATAGGCGAGTCGGGCATACGGGCATTACCACCCGTTTGCGTACTCAAGTCCAAATAAGGACGCCGTGCTGCGAGGCGATGCGCAGCGAGATGACAGACAAGACCGAAGATGATGAAAAGAATGATCAGGATGGAACGAATCCTCAAAGGAAGTGGTACGCCATAGTGTCTCCAAGATGTAATACGTTCCCGTAGCGAAGGCTTTGGAGGAGCGGCAAGGAATGCGATCGAGAAATCGCGAGATGATGATGGAGAACTGGGGGTAACGATGATAGCAGGTAACGCCGACTTTTCTGTTGCTTGAGAGAGAGATAAATCTGCAACCCATCAGGGCTCGATCATTTTATTCCCAGCTGCTTTTCGTATGTGCACACGTACCGAGGGGAGCAGGAATTAAGATATAGTCGGTTCTATGGGGCAAGCGGTGAACACGAGGAGCTGTGTTTCCGTCGTCAGAAACTCTGGTCCTGCGATGTTCCACGCATGAAGAAAAGTACTCACTTGATGGAAGGGACATAGTTACAGGTGTTAGAGTATGCTTCCAAAAGTTCTTGGGTGTGGGTTTTTTTTTATTACTGTGAAGCAGGACCGTTGCAGCGACTGGAGAAGAAGTAACGAATGTGAGGCAGCTAACTAGCTGAGAGCGATAAGATTATGAGGTGGGTTGGTTAATGAGAAGTTGATGGGGAAAAAAACTTTTCGGAAGGTGCCAAGAAGGTGCAAGCGGTCACTAAGGTCACCACCGCACTGCCACTCGCTTTCTCACCAAACGCTTTCAGTCGTGATTTTGTCTATTTATTACAGTAATTACAAATTACTGGTCATTGATAACGCCGACTGCTGGGGAACATATTCTTTCAAGTTTCTTTTCGTTCCAAAGCGCCTGTTGCCATTCTTTTCTCGGCTCTAGTATCATCTTCTATCGCTTTTAACTCGCGGATGCATCCAACGGAACGTGATCGCTTCAGATACCATGCCAAGTCATGTTTTTTGGGTGGAAAGTAAGGGTCCTGGATGATAAAACCGCATAAGCGAGTTGCAATCTGCGTGCTCGAGGTACTTACAGGACAATGCACAGTGATGTAGTTCAGCCGTTCCTTTACCTCTCTCGCGACGATGCCGTATACTGCCTGCATGGTGACCAAATAAAATCATGGAGAAGACTCAAAAATATAAAATAAAAAAAAACCCATACCTTTTGCCAATATAAGACGTCCGTAGTCCTCATCTCGTCGACGAAGAGGTAAGAGAGATGCTTCGAGTGAGCTTTGAATGCAAATCCTTTCTTATGTTTTCTCCTCTCGTCTTGTTTGTCTAATTGACGGTGCCAGTTTTTCCATCGATGGTAATGTTCGTCTTCGAAGAAGGGATGGATAATCCCTCGATGAATGACTGCCCAAGATTCTCGACTCTGTGTCGAAAACTGTCAGTTAACCGGTGTCGAAGAGCGAGTGAGGTAAGGAAACCAAGATGAACCTTGGAATGTTCACCCGCAGAAAAAGATTGGGTATCCGAAGGTTGCCTTTCTCTTGAGCTCAGCTCAAGGGTATATTCCAGCCCGTACCATTCTTCAGGATCATCCGATGCTGGAACAGGGGCAGCAGTTGGACTTTGTGGACGCAGGGGAGCCTGAGGAAATGAAATTAAAAGAATACAAATAGTGATGAAGATAATAAGGAGATTTGGGACGCACGTAAGGTTGTTCACGTTTCTTTCCTTCCTTTACTTCCAAGAGCTGTGGGCTGGTGTATAAAACATTATCGTCATCATCGTCTTCTATCCTGAAGTCGCCGGGCATTCTATTGGAAGAAGCAGAGCTACAAGCAGTATGGGAGGGTACAACATGCTCGAAACTTGTAGATAATGTTTCGGGAGAGAGCAATCCAGTCTTCGAGGAATCTGGTGTCAAAGGAGGCGTTTCGGTATCAACAGAAGTAGCATCAAGTCCAGCAACGTTCGATTGGAAGGAAGCCATCGAAGATTTATTACGAGAAAGTAATGCATGAGCAGCAGGAGAAGAAGGCACAAAAACAGCAGCAGAAGCACAAAGAGTGGTAGTTGTTGCGCGTTCAGGAGTCGCGGTCGACTTCAACTGTAAAGGGTTACGAAGGAGCTGACCAGGATAGTCGATATTTGAGCGTTCAGTAGAGATATCGGCGTCCTGAATGTCGTCTTCATTCAAGGTATCGGGACGACGCGAGTTTCCAAATAGATGACGAACATCAGGACGAGATGACGTATGCGCGTGAGATGAATTAGCCCGTTGTACTAGAGGTAAATTGTTCTTGATAAGAGCACTAGCATCCAAAGGAAAGAGGTTCGAGTCTGATGAGTTCAAGTTATCGTGTGTCCCAAGCAGTCGTAAGGATGAGAGTTGTTTAACACCACAATAGTCAACAGCTTCAGTATTGTGGTATTCATTTTTGATGGGAGTTAAGTCGTCGTCATCTGGCGAAAATAAGCAACTCTGTGGGTCCTCGAGCCAGAAATAGCCTTCATCAGCAGAGTGCCGATTCGTGTCCGCATTCGATTTATTTCCATAGCGAGCAATAAGTTTAGAGAATTCCGCTTCATCTTGTTGAAGATGACCTGCAGCTTTTGTAATCGTAGAACCAGAAAAAAAAGATCCAATAGAGGTTAAAGCGAGATTGTTGAAGTTACGAAGTCGAGAGAGGATTGGAGCACTGGCCGCCGGCTGTTGCAAGTGCTGGTCGTGATATGAACGAGGTCGTAGGTTATCAGCGACATGTCTTTCTTTTTTCCTTCGCCCATCAGTGTTATGCTGCATGTTGGCGACACGGAGGACTGGGCCTTGTCACATCGTGACATATTCCACATTCCGCAATGACCGGCGTCAGAACCGTTGGCTTCTTTCTTCCCTTGTACTACTATCCTATGCCCGAGAGTTACGGAAACCCAGACTGTCAAAGATTACGCCGAATGATGCCGGTACTTATCGATACAAATGTACTATATCGAGTTCATCAGGTAGTACTCCCCACCTTCATAGCACCTGCGTCTCGATTGTTCACCTCATCATTATGGATACCCGTGCACTACCGCCTACGATCGAAGGTGTACTGGTGCAATGCCCAAGGTGCCGCTCTATCCTTGTAGGTCATCGCTGAGTGCTTATCATCGATAGATTCCGGATTTTGTTAGTTGGCAAGGTCGGAGGCCACCATTTTCATCGACACTCACTCTTAAGAAAGATGCTTAGTCTGGAGTGGGAAAATCCTCACTGATTAATCATGCATTCAACGTCGACATAGCAGTAAAATATTTCCCTTCTTACAGTAAGATCGTCTTTGAGACTCGCGATAGACAGTATCACATCAAGAGCATGGAGTATGCGATATCAATACCGAAATCATTTCCCCGCAGAATTCGCGTTTTGTGCTCCATGATTCCCAAGGTTTCGAGCCGAGCGAAATCGCGAACTTGGAGAAGGTGAAAAGCTTCCTCCAGTCGCATGGTAAAAACGTGGCTCTCAAGGATAGAGTTCATGCCGTCTGGTGAGTTGCCCATTCTAACATAGCCCTGCCATTAAAACGGTTGAATTTAGGCTCTGTATACAAGTACCTTTCGCCGGCGGTCGAGTTTTTGAGACAGGTGACGAAGAGTTCCTTAAATTTGCTTCAGAAGGTGAAAAGCCACAACTCTCTCCGATTGAGCTTATCTGACGAGTTAGACCGCTTATAGTGCCTATAGTTGCCGTCTTTACTAAGTTCGATAAGTTGGTCAGTCGTATGGAAGAGAATCTGACTGACGACGAGATGGACATGTCCAATGAAGACATCAATAGTCTTTGCTTACAGAGAGCCGATGACGAGTTTAAGAAGCTATGCGTGGCTCCTCTCGAAAAGATCAATCAAACGCTTCCTTACGCAAAAATATCTGGTTTGATACCCCGTATTCCAAGCGCTTTTGTCATCTTGTCTGACATTTATGTTATCCTGTCTAGTGGATCGACCATACCGATCGACTTTAAAGGAACTTATCGATCTTACTCAAGATCACGTAGGGAAATCTGTGGAAGGGAATGTCTGGATCGTTTCTGCAATGGCTCAGAGAGCCAGCGCTCAAGCCAAAATCAATTCCTCCATTGAGCAAGTCGTACTCGTGATTCCCTTCTAGACCTGCTGACCTTCGTCTGCGATCTACAGAGTTGGCATGAAACGTAAGTTATCTAGCCTCGAAGCCCGACTAACTATATCTGCTCACATTACTCTCTAGAATACTGGCAGGGTCTCGCGTCGAGTGCTAACTTTTCAGGCTCTACGCTTGTGCAGTGTTTGGCCACAATTCACTTTGATATCACCTCAAACTGGAACTTTAACGATCCAGATAACGTACGCTCGCCATCATATTTCCTATCGATTGTTGTGCCGATCTCTCTTCTCTAGCTGCTGAATGGCGAGGATTTTCAGGAGAAAATTCAGACTCTTGTGCAGTTGGTCACTCCGGACCCTTCAGAATATCAATCATGGTTGTGCGTAACAATGCCACCGAGCCTGGTTTCTATCCACATATTGACCCTGCACTAGCGAGAGTCTGGGACATATTCAGATTCTCATCGACGTGGGGTCAGTTTTGGCCTCCGCTGCGGTTCCAGCCGTTGCAGCCATCGGGCTTTCAGCCATGTTTATAAACTGGATTACTAGGGTCTACCGGAAGACGTGCGTATGACACTAGCACCTCACCCTCTGAGCTCATCCGCTTGCTTGCTGTTCATAGACCTCAAGTCCTACGTTGTCTCATGGGCTACATAATCGACTTGACGCTCGTGATGGACCAGCTTTTCTTAGACACCCTATCCATCAAACCGCCCCTTCGCCTGACCGCGGAGCAAATCAATATGGCACGGAGCAAATCAATATGGCATTAGAGAATTATAAGACCTGGAAGGTGGTCAAGGTTCATCGAGACATTCGGGAATATGCTAATCAAGCAACTTTTGTGGAGATTTTGCAGTCCAACAAGGCGCAGGAGAAAGTGATAGAGCTCATTCAGCAGCACCGTGCAGGTGGTGCGTAGACGAAAAAGGAATCGCTTATCCTACTGTTTACAAGTTTGTTTTGCCATACTCGTTTGGTTGTCATCATATATGTAGTTCTTTGACCTCTTTGTACAACTATAATGCCAGATAGTTCCAGATCATGTTTGCGAGAAGAAAGTTTAAGATTTAAACATCTGTATCGTGCGAGACAATCATATTTTATATGTTATCCTGCCTACAGTAGATTGAGGTCGGTTGGGACACTGATGCTCCTTGGGACAAATCAGTTTTTTGACCGCAATTCTCACTGTACATGTACAATCTTTTGCATACATTTAGTGGCTATAATAATACATGTTGTCCCAAAATTTCAGGCTGATTGGAGTAGCCGACGAGGTGGTACATGGGGATTACATTGAAGTTGCTATATTTGTACATCACACTTTTCTCTCGTGAGATCCTGCTTGATCAAGATGACTTTCAGCTACATTTTTTGTATCATTCGGTAGCAATGCTTTTTTTCTTCAAAATTCTCTTTAAATGGAGACAATCTGAGAAAAACTGACCGCAAAAATGATGAAATACTATGAGCGTGACACGCGGTCTGTTGATTGATCATTTGATGGTAGAAGCGTGAGGAACACCACAGACTGTCTGGAAAGCTGAGTGTGATAGGCTCGCATCTGAGGGTGTTCCGAAGAAGAATTGGCCAAAGGGGCCAATCCGCCCACGAAAACCAAAGCTCCTGGCCACTCTGGACGCAGTCATAGACGAAGACGATGGAGAAGATGAAGATGAAGATAGGCTCGCATCTGAGGGTGTTCCGAAGAAGAATTGGCCAAAGGGGCCAATCCGCCCACGAAAACCAAAGCTCCCGGCCACTCTGGACGCAGTCATAGACGAAGACGATGGAGAAGATGAAGATGAAGATGAAGATGAACACTGATGGCATGTGATAACGCTCGGGAAGGCCGGTCCACCTCGGTCACACTGTCCCAAGGAG